>JGI24033J26618_1000076_pt1 | contig 14427 bp, 11 predicted proteins | sample KBSMisM7withPhiX_FD_26618 | JGI IMG/M metagenome (IMG submission 26618)
CACCATTCCGGACGGCCGCTACAACATCTTCAGTCGCAAGAGCAACAAGACGATCGACTGCCAAAACGGCGGCACCACCAATGGCACACCGCTCCACCAGTGGCACTACCTCGGCGCCAGCAGCCAAAAGTGGGACTTCGCCTCCCAGGGCAACGGCCAATACAAAGTCACCGGCGTCGCCAGCGGCCGGGCGATGGAAGTCAGCGGCAGCAGCACCGCCGACGGCGCGCAAATCCAGCTCTGGGATTGGTTGAACGCCAATAACCAAAAATGGACCGTCACCATCGTCGACGACGGCAGCTTCAAGCTCACTGCCGTCCACAGCGGCAAGGTGGTCGACGTCACCAGCGGCTCGACGGCCGACGGCGCGCTCATCCACCAGTGGGGCTACTTGAATGCTGACAACCAGCAATGGTGGCTCCGCATCACGCCGTAAATCGCTCCTGAATCCGCCGCGTCTCTCGAGAGACGCGGCGACATTAGGCAAGCTCGCCAGGAGCGCCGCGATTCCCCGCGGCGCTCCTCCCTTTTTAACTTCGCGCGAAACCTCACTATCCCTGCATGTGCCCTTGCGCGCCGAGGTATAGTTTCTCGATGCTTGCGCTCCGATTCTCGGCTCTCATCGCATGCGCGCTCATTTTTTTAGCTGGCTCACGGCTGCGTGCGCAGATTGAGCCCCACGGTTTGGAAGACATCCCTTACGCGGATGACACCATTCTGCGTTCCTGGATCCCGCAAGATGGTCTTCCCGATGTCGATATCTCGGGAATTACGCAGATGCCGGATGGCTACCTCTGGCTCGCCACCTTCCATGGTCTGGCGCGCTTCGACGGAGTGCGGTTCACGAGTGTTTCGGAATCCTCGGAACCAAATCCAATCGATGTCTCGTCCGTGCTGACTGCTCGAGATGGAACCTTATGGGCAATGTTTGGCGAGGGAGGCCTTGCCCGATGGTGGAAGGGACAGCTTGAAACTGTAATCCCTTCCCCCTCCAGCAGGAAGAGGGCTTTGACTTCTCTGGCCGAGGATGCCGAAGGCGGCATCTGGGCCGGTCTTCCACAGGGCAGCGCCGTCCTTCGCTGGAAAGCAGGAAAGATCGATCGCTTTCATTTCGAAAATGGGTCCGATCCGATTTCGCTCTGCTCGGCCGCGGGAGTCATCTGGTTCAGCTCATACAAACACTGCGGGTTCTTCAACGGCCGCGAATTTCAACTCCAGCCGCTTGGCGACAATGCTTGCGGGAATCTCGCGGCCGCGCGAGCGGGAGGCGGGTGGACCATCGCAGGCCAGAAGCTTTTTCGTTTCCGGGAAAACGGGAAAACCGAAACCGTGGCCGACGTGTCATGGCTCGGGAACGCCACTCTGGACGCTTCCCTCTATGAGGATCACGGAGGCAGTCTCTGGATCGGCACTCTAGGCGTGGGGCTCATTCGTTTTCGCGACGGGAAGTTCGAGCGTGTGCCGACGTCGTTTCCCTTGATCAACTGCCTCTACGAGGACCGGAACGGCAACCTCTGGGTGGGCACCCGCGGCGGAGGGCTGGATTGCGTGAGTCGCCGCCAGATTTTCACGCATGCGGCCCCCACGAGTCGATCCCCGAATTCGACGGAGCCGCGCGACATTCTCGCCGGCGCGGTGGCCGTGGATAACAAGGGGATCGTCTGGATGGCGCAGGGAGGTTCGCTCGTGCGCGCGACGGACGCGACCAACCGCGAGTTCGCGCTCGCTCCCGGCTGGACGGGGCCGAACGGGATTTTCACCATGCGTGCCACATCCACTGGCGAACTCTGGCTCGGTGGCGACAGACCGCACGCGCTGCGGGAATGGAAGGATGGACATTTCCTCACCGAAGTCCCACTTCCCGGCACCGTCGCATCTTTCCTGCTTGGTGACGCGCCGAATCAAATCTGGGCGGCGCTCAAGCCAAATCCAGGCGTTTACGAGTATCGCGGGAAAGACTTCACCCTTCTCCCGGAAAGCGCAGGCATTTCCAATCCCGTCGCTCTGGCCCTGGACCCGCAAAAGCGCCTGTGGGTGGGCACCCTGGACGGCCGCGTGTATTACCGCGAGGGAAAGGGCTTCGTCGAGGCGCCCATGCCCGATCCCCTGCCCGGCGACATGGTCAGCTTTCTCGTGCCGGACGGCAGGAACACCGTCTGGATCGGCTGCGTCGCTAGTGGATTGTATCGATGGCACGCGGGCCGGATCGACAAATTGCCGGCTGAGGCCGGGCTCCCCATGCGCGAACCCAGGGTCCTCCAGATCGACACCAAGGGAAATTTCTGGTTCGGCACGCTTCTGGGGCTGTTTCGCATCTCGCGCGCCGAACTCGAAGCCGTGCTCGACGGCCGTCAATCCACAGTGCAGGCCGTCACATTTGGCCCCAAAAACGGCATGCCCGCCGCCGCGAGATTCCATTATGGATTTCTGCCCTCGAGCATACGCACTCCCGATGGCCATCTCTGGTTCGGCACGACATTTGGCGGCATGGAGATTCTTCCCGAGGATATGATCTCCAACGCCGCTCCCCCGAGCGTGCTCATCGAGGCTGTTCTTGCCCGAGATAAGTCCGTTCCCTTCCCTCTCCCGGGATCCGCTCCGCTTGTCTTCCCGCCGCGACCTAGCCCGATCCAGATTCGTTACACATTGCCCGAGCTCGGTGCGCTCGCGCAGGTGCGTTTCCGTTACCGACTACTCGGCCTCGGAGACGATGCATGGTCCTCGAGCGACCCCCAGCGGATCGCCACCTTCTCGAATCTCCCGCCCGGCAACTACACCTTCGAGGTCGCCGCGACCAATCCCTGCGCCCTCTCGCCGCCGAAAACGGCATCCCTTTCCTTCACGGTGCGCACGGCATGGTGGGAGACGCTCTGGTTCCGATTCATCTGCGCGCTGGCAGGCGCATTCGCGGTCGCCCTGCTCGTGAACATCATCGTCAGGCGCCGCACGCAAGCGCGCATCCTCCGGCTTGAGCAGGAGAACGCGCTCGACCGCGAACGCGCCCGCATCGCCCGCGACATGCACGACGATCTCGGCGCCAGTCTCACCCAGATCATGCTCATGAGCGAAGCCGCAGCCACCGAGCACTCGCTCCCCGATCTCGACGATATCGCCGAGGCTTCGAGGACCATTAGCACGACGCTCGATGAAATCGTCTGGGCCACAAACCCGCGCAACGACACCCTCGAACGCCTCATCAGCTACATCGCGGAATTTTCGGAGGAATACCTGGAGCTCACGGAAATCCAGTTGCGGTTGAAACTGCCCGCGGAAATTCCCGACCACCCGGTTCCCGCGGAAAAGCGCCATCACGTCCTCCTTGTCGTCAAGGAGGGTCTCAACAATATCGTCAAGTATTCCAGCGCCACCCACGTCCAGATCCGCGCCACGCTGGAGCAAGGCCTGCTCCGCGTCGTGATCGCCGACAACGGCAAAGGATTCGATTCCGCCACCGTCCTGTCCACATCGAATGGCCTCCTCAACATGCGCCACCGCATGGAGGCAATTGGCGGAAAAGCGGAGATCGAATCCGAACCCGATCACGGCACGACCATCACGCTCTCGGTGAAGGTTTGAAGCCGCGCGGCTGATTTCGAACGTCTACCGGGGCAGGAGATAGCGTGTCTTTTCGTTCAACCGAAAGGTTGAAGACCATCATGAACTTCTACCGCAACCCTTTGATCCTGATGAAGAATGGGCCGTCTTCGCCGACGAGTTGATCCATGGAAGGGATAGCTAACGTCTCGATCAACGCTCGCTGGCTCATTGCTGTCCCAGTAACAACGAATTGGTATGTTTTGCTCTTTAAAGGCATTCAACAGACGATGTCGCTCGACAATAGCGGGGATCAACCCATCGCCCGGCGCAGGGCGGCCACGCGGCGTTCGTCAACTGGCTTGGCGACATCGCCGCCGCGTTTCACCGACGTGCCGACGATGAAGCCGTCCGCAAATTCCAGATAGCCGCCGACGTTCGTCGCCGTCACGCCGCTGCCGAGCAGGATCGGCGTCTTCGGGCAGGCCGCGCGCACGCGGCGCACGTCCTCGATTTCCGTGGCCACGCCGGTGCCGGTGCCGGAAACGATCAATGCATCGGCGAGCCCGCGCTCGATGGTATCGCGGGCGGCGATTTCGATGGGCAGGTCGCCGAGCGGACAGGCGTGCTTCACGAGCACATCGGCAAAAATTTGCGCGGCGGGCGCGAGACGGCGTTGCAGGCGCACGGTCTCGAAGGCGTTTCCCTCGATCAGTCCCTGGTCCGTGACCATCGCGCCGGTGTGGACGTTCACGCGAATGAACGATCCTCCGCACGCGGCGCACAAGGCCAGCGCGGCGTGGGCGTCGTTGCGCAGCACGTTGAAGCCGAGCGGCAGCTTCGTGACCGCACGCACGGCCGCGCCGGCCACCGCCATCGCGGCGAGCGTCTCCGGCGGCACCGCGTTTTTCGTGAACGGCACGTCGCCGAAGTTCTCCACGACCAGCAGATCGGCGCCGCCGCGTTCGTAGGCCTGGGCGTCGGCCGTCGCCGCTTTCAGGATCGCCGCAAAATTATCGTCCCATTGCGGGGAGCCCGGCAAGGGCTTGAGGTGAATCACTCCGATCAACGCGGGCCGGCCCGCCGGCAGCACTCCCGCGGTAAATTGTATCCCTTGGCCCATAAATTGAACGCGAGTTTCCAACCGCAAATCAAAATTGGCAATTCGATCTTGCAAAGGCCTGAGCGATTGGCACTTTTCCAGCTACTAATGCAGGGGATGTTTACCGATTACGAGGTCGGGGGGTTTTTCGACGAGATGTTCGACTCGGCGGGCAAGGTCCGCCCCCACTACGCGAAGTTACTCGCGCGTTTCGCCGACATGGACCCCGCGGAGTTCGAGCGAAAGACGGTGCTTGCCGAGCACTCCTACCTCAATCAGGGGATCACGTTCACCGTCTATAGCGGGGATGAGGGCACCGAGCGCATCTTTCCGTTCGATCTGATTCCGCGCATCGTCGCGGCGAAGGAATGGGAGCACATCGAGCGCGGCCTCGCCCAGCGCCTCACCGCGCTGAACATGTTCCTGCATGACGTCTATCACGAGCAGCACATCATCAAGGAAGGCATCGTCCCCGCCGACATCGTGCATAGCGCGAAGCATTTCCGGCCCGAGTTCATGGGCTTTGACGTGCCGAAGAACATTTACATCCACGTTTGCGGCACGGATCTCATTCGCGACGAAAAGGGGGAATATCTCGTCCTCGAGGACAATGGCCGCTGTCCCTCCGGCGTCTCGTATTTGCTGGAAAATCGCCAGGCGATGAAGCGGGTGTTCCCCGGCCTCTTCGCAAAATACGGCGTCCGCCCGGTGGATCGCTACCCGCAGGAGCTGCTCGCCGTCCTCCGTCACATTGCGCCGAACGACAATCCCGATCCGACCATCGCGGTCCTCTCGCCCGGCATCTTCAACTCCGCGTATTTCGAGCACTCGTTCCTCGCCCGCGAAATGGGCATCGAGATCGTCGTCGGCGCCGACCTTATCGTGCAAAACCAGCGCGTTTATATGAAGACGACGCACGGCCTCAAGCAGGTCGATGTGATCTATCGCCGCATCGACGACGACTTCCTTGATCCGCTCGTCTTCCGCAAGGATTCCGTGCTCGGCGTTCCCGGCCTCGTCGATGCCTACCGCGCGGGCAACGTCGCCCTGGCGAATTCCATCGGCACTGGCGTCGCCGACGACAAGGCGACCTACTACTACGTGCCGGCGATGATCAAATTCTACCTCGGCGAGGACCCGATCCTCCCGAACGTGGAAACCTTCCTCTCCGCCGTCGATTCCGATCGCAAATACATCCTCGATAACATCGCGAATCTCGTCGTGAAATCCGCCAACGAGAGCGGCGGCTATGGCATGCTCATCGGCCCGCACGCCACCAAGGAGCAGATCGAAAAATTCCGCCAGGCGATCCTCGCCGATCCCCGCGGCTACGTCGCGCAACCCGTCATCAGCCTCTCCCGTTCCCCCTCGTTCTGCGATGGCGATATCGAAGGCCGCCACATCGACCTGCGCCCCTACGTCCTCTGCGGCGAAAAAATTTCCATCGTCCCCGGCGGCCTCACGCGTGTCGCGATGAAGAAAGGCTCGCTCGTCGTGAACTCCTCCCAGGGCGGCGGCAGCAAGGACACCTGGGTGCTCGACGAAGAAGACGACGAATCGCCCGCGCCGATGCAATCGCAGTCCCAATCGCAATCCTCCTCCATTCCCGTCTGACCAGATGCTAAGTCGTGTCGCTGATTCCTGTTATTGGTTGAGCCGCTACATCGAGCGCGCGGAGACCAACTCCCGCCTGCTCCACGTCAACATGAACCTCATGCTCGACCTCGAGGATGCGGATCACGACTCCGTCCGCGAGCATTGGCAGCCCGTGCTCGCCTCGCTCGAGGACCAGGAGCTTTTCAACACGCTTTACGACCACGTCGATGGCGAGTCCGTGATGGAATTCGTCACGTTCGAGAAGAAAAACCCGCACTCGATCATTTCCTCGATTTCCGCCGCCCGCGAAAATGCCCGCACCGTGCGCGAGCAAATTTCGAGCGAGATGTGGGAGCACCTCAACAAGCTCTACCTCTACCTGCGCAGCGAAAAAGCCCGCGCCGACTACCGCAGCACGCCGCACGATTTCTACCGCAGCATCATCGACGGCTCGCATCTTTTCCAGGGCATCACCGACGCCACGATGACGCACGGCGAAGGCTGGGACTTCATCCAGGCCGGCAAATTTCTCGAGCGCGCCGACTCCACCTCCCGCGTGCTCGACGTGAAATATCACATCCTCCTGCCGCAGGGCGAACGCGTCGGCGGCAGCGTCGATCTCACCCAATGGATGGCCGTGCTCAAATCCTGCAGCGCCCTCGAGGCCTACCTCAAGGTTCGCGTCGGCCACGTCACCGCCTGGGACGTCGCGGAATTTCTCATCTTGCATCCCACCTTTCCCCGCTCGATCCGCTTCTCCGTGGATCACATGGACCGCGCCATCCACCGCATCTCCGGCAGCGGCATCTCCGGTTTCCACAACGAAGCCGAGCGCCTCTCCGGCCAGCTGCGCGCGAATATCGACTACGCCACCATCGAAAGCGTGTTCGAGATTGGCCTCCATCAATACCTCGACCGCACCCAGCTCCGCCTCATCGAGATCGCCGACAAACTCAGCAAGACCTATTGCGAGTGGCTCGACGAGAGCGCCGACGCCGCGTAGCGCGCGGTTTTCTTCCACGCGGCCATGACGACGGGCGAAGCCTGCTCGGCGACAACGGCGGACCCGCTCTCCGAAACCACTTGGAGAATTCTCCGAGCGTCGCACGAAGCGCGCGTCGCGCCGTGGATCGAGCCGCACCTTGCCCGGTCGGCCGACGGCGAAGCGCATCCCGTTTACGACTTCCTCTTCCAATACTACTCCTACCGGCCCGCCCATCTGCGTCGCTGGCATGCCGGCATCGGGAGAACGCTTGCGGCCGACGGCGCGGAGGAATTCCTCGCCTGGCCCCATTACGAGCGCATCTCCGGCGGAATCGGCGTCACCACGGCTCGACTCAAGCCCGAGCGCCTCACGTTCCTCCGCTGGTTGATTGCCATGCTCGAGGCCGTCCAAAGCCGTCCGGCATTTTACGGCTGCGCCGGCCTGCACGAGTGGGCCATGGTCTATCGCTCCGACGAAGTGCGCCATCCGCGCTGGCCGCTGCGACTTGGCTCCGCGGGCACCGCGACGGTGGTCGAGTCTCTGCCCGTGCGCTGTAGCCACTTCGATGCCTTCCGCTTTTTCACCGCGGAGGCCCGGCCGCTCAACCGTCTTCAGCCCACGCGAGAGTCCGTCTCCGAAAACGAGCAGCCCGGCTGCCTCCATGCGAACATGGACCTCTACAAATGGGCCTACAAACTCGCGCCCTTCACGCCATCGGAACTCGTCGCCGACGCCTTCGAGCTCGCCCGCGATATTCGGGAAATCGACATGCGGGCAAGTCCCTACGACTTTTCGTCGTTGGGATTTCCCCCCATCATGATCGAAACGGAATCCGGACGCCACGACTACGAATCCCTCCAGCGCGCCTTCTCCGCCCGTGCCCAACCCCTTCGCGAGCGGCTGATCGACGTGGCCCGCTCCCTCCTCGCCGCCGCGAAATCCCGCTAATTCGGCTGGGGGACGGCTGACGGCGATGGAGCCGCCACCGGAGTCGGCGTGCCGGCATCAGCCGCCGTGGTTTCCTTCCCGGGCGATTTCACCGCCAATGCCGCTGCTTTTCGTTTCTTCAAATCCGACGAAATTTCGGTGGTCCATTGATCGAAATCCGGGTGCTGCGGGAATTGATTTGCGAGACCGATCCGCATCGTCAACGCGCGATTCGGCATTCCAATCAACTCGACATCCTTTGCCTGCTTCCAACGCAGCCGCGGATAGGTTTCCTTTTCAAATTCGGTCTCCTCCTGCTCGTCTTTCTTCAGCTTGGTCAGCGCGCCAAGGTAGGCAATCTCGTCGTCCCAGGTGGCCACCAGCCGAGGGTCTTTCTTCTTCCGAAGGACGCTCCGAATGTCCTGTTCCATGATCCCGGAAAAATTTCCCGGCACCATCTCCCATTCCGAAACACCCTGGAGCAATTTATCAAGCTTCAGCGCCTGCGCCGCCAGCCCGCCGCTCACACTCCCGTTCAACAGCTCCTCGATGTAGGCGCGCGTATTCGCGGCATTCGCGAGCTTGAGGTCGTCGATCTCGGCGATCATTTGACCCGTCACCTCGTGGTTCTTTTCGTCATAGACCTGGATCTTCACCTGCCCCTGATCGCGCAAATGTCCCACGATCACGTCCTGCGCCTTGTTCAAGAGGCCAAGGTAATCCCAGGTTTCCTGCATTACCGGCTCCGCGGAATCCAATGTCGCGCGCTTGAGCGTGAGCGCCAAGTAGCGGAGATGCAAATTCGCGGCCTGTTCGAAATCGTGATCCGAATACAGGCCGATATTTTTCTTCTTCCACTCGGAAAATTCGACATTCCCGCCCTGATGCCCTTCGAAGCGCACCTTCCGCATGCAATCCAGCACGTAGTTCCCCGCCGCCCCGGGAGACGACAGCGTCTGCCCGATCTCTTCGCGCACCTGCAGGAAATATTGCGTCTTCTTTTGCGCGCGCGTTTTTGCCAACGCAGCGATTTGGACATCCAGCGCGGCCGCATCGGGTGCGGCATCGTCGGTGATTTTCGACTGGGCGAAAGCGACGACGGGGAGAAGCAGGGTGGTCGCCAGACCTCCAAGGGAAAACTTCATAGGACTTGGGGAGAATGCAGCGTCAAAATGCCCCGTTTCCCGTCAATGTCGAGGAGGACTACAGAATTTCTCTTCTTCTAATTGCGCTATAGATACTTAATATTAATAATTGGAGGATAATTGATACTTTATACATATGGAAATACGTCACCTTCGCTATTTTGTCGCGGTCGCCGAAAAATTGAACTTCACCGAAGCGGCGCGCTCGCTGCACATCGCCCAGCCGCCTCTCAGTGTTCAGATTCGTAATCTGGAAGAGGAATTGGGATGTTCGCTTTTCAGCCGCCTAAACCGTCGCGTGGAACTCACACCAGCCGGAAATCGTTTCCTGAAAGATGCCCGTGTCGTTCTCGAGCAAGCCGATCGCGCCATTTTGCGAATTCAGGACGAGGCCGCGGGGCGTCTTGGCGCAATGACGATTCAATATTCGGATGGCGCGCTGTCCGATGCCATCACTCGCCGCTTGCGCAAATTCCTGCGCAAACACCGCGGACTCCGCCTCGTGACCGTCCCGATGGCCGCCGCGCCAGATTCCCCTATCGACGGCGTCATCTCCGAATTTTGTCGGGACACCATGCCTGTGGGGGCCGTTGTCCTGGAAGGCGCAAAAATTCAAATCGCCGTTCCGCCCAAGCACCGTCTCGGCGAGCGGAACGACGTCGCCCCGGCGGATTTGATTGGCGAAACGCTGCTGTTATCGCCTTTCGATCAACGCTCCTCCGCCGAGCGAGCGGCCGTTCGTCGCTTGGAGGCGGACGGCGTGGCCATCTCGGCGGAAATCGCTTCGTCCTCGCTTCAGCATCGATTTTGGAGGGTGTCGCTGGGTCTCGGATTGGCATTCTGCACCACTGCCGATCGCGGCGCCCTCGACGCTCACCGCGTTCCGCTCGCGGAACCTTCGCCGGAGATCGTCATCGCGTTCGTCCCCAATCCCAAGTCGAACGCGGCCGCCTTGCCCCTCTTGATCGAAGCTATTCGCGCGTAGGCGCGGCTGCATTCCGCTCCAGCCAAACACTTAACAGCCCAAGATCCGCCGGGGTCACCCCGCTGATCCGTGACGCCTGCCCCAGCGTGGCGGGGCGAATACGACCAAGTTTTTCCGCGGCCTCCTTGCGAAGCCCGTGGATGTTGCCAAAATCGACAGTCGATGGAATACCGCGGTGTTCGTGCCGGCTGGTGCGGGCAAGCTGCTCCTCCTGGCGGCGAATATAACCTTCGTATTTGAGATCCGTCTCCACCACCTCCCAGAGGGCGTCCGGAAATTCCGCTCGTATTTCCACCGGGAGGCGCTGGTGCTGATTTTCCGGGCGCTTGAACCACTGCGAGAGCGTCACTCCGTCCACGCTCCAACCTTTGATTTTCTCAAGCAAACTCTTCTGCAGGAAGAGCTTGTGTTCGAACTGCGCGCGCCGCACCCCTCCCACGAGTCCACTCTCGATTCCTCTGCCGGTGAGTCGAAAATCCGCGTTGTCCTGGCGGAGAAGCAGCCGATATTCCGCCCGGCTCGTGAACATTCGGTAGGGCTCCGGCGTGCCGACCGTGACCAGATCGTCGATAAGCACGCCGATGTAGGCCTCCGACCGAGCCAAAACAAATTCCGGCCGGCCCAAAATTTTTAGCGCGGCGTTGGCTCCAGCGATCAGGCCTTGGGCGGCCGCCTCCTCGTATCCCGACGTGCCATTGATCTGGCCCGCGAAATAGAGGCCGGCCACCCGTTTGGTTTCGAGCGTGCGCTGGAGCTGCGTCGGCGGACAATAGTCATATTCCACGGCGTAGCCGGGGCGCAGCATTTCCGCGCGCTCGAGGCCCCGCACGCTGCGAATGAAGTGATATTGCACCTCGAAGGGAAGACTCGTCGAAATGCCGTTCACGTAGATTTCTCCGGTGTGACGACCTTCCGGTTCGAGAAAGAGCTGATGACTCGCCTTTTCGGCGAACTTCACGACCTTGTCTTCGATCGAAGGGCAATATCGAGGGCCGACGCCCTCGATCCTGCCTGCGTAGAGCGGTGATAAATGAAGGTTATCACGGATGATCGCGTGCGTTTTCTCGTTGGTGTGGGTGATCCAGCAGGGAATTTGTTCCACGTGGAACTTCCCGCCGCATTCTCGATTCAACGTGAAAAGTTCCTTCTCCGCCGAAGCGAGTTCGCCTTCCAGAAAGCTGAAACGCGGTGCCGGCTCGTCACCCAATTGACGATCACAGACCGAGAAATCGATCGAGGCCGCGAGAAGCCGACATGGCGTGCCCGTTTTGAAACGCCCGACCTCAAAACCCAGTTCCCTCAGGCAATCGCTGAAGGTCGAAACGGTGTCGCCCATCCGTCCGCCGGTTTGGTTACGCAGACCCACGTGCAGCAGACCGCGCATAAATGTTCCGGTCGTCACCACGACCGCCCGACCGGAGAACGCGACCCCAAAGCTCGTCTCTACTCCGGTCACCTGATCGTCGCGCGTGGTCAGGCTGGTCACATTGCCCTGCTTCAGATCCAAGCCTGGAGTGGCCTCCAGCTCCGCCTTGAGCCGGAATTGGTAGGCCTTCTTGTCGCATTGCGCTCGGGGGGCGCGCACGCTGGGCCCCTTGCTGGCGTTGAGCATGCGGAATTGAATACCCGTGGCGTCCGCGTTCCGCCCCATGGCCCCTCCCAGCGCATCAATCTCACGAACGATGTGTCCTTTCGCAAGCCCTCCGATGGCGGGATTGCAGGACATCTGCCCGATCGTATCCGCGTTCTGCGTGAGCAGCAGCGTTTCGCACCCAAGCCTCGTCGCTGCCAATGCCGCCTCGATTCCGGCATGACCGGCACCGATCACGATGACATCGTAGGATTTGGGATAAAGAAACATCGATTTCGAAGAGCGCAGACCTTAGCACGGCGGCCGCGGAAATGAGAAATTTTCCTTTTTTAACGTTCGAAACGTTCCACGTAGAACATTAAGGGCGATTCAAAATACCGGTGCTGGCCCGGGGCAACAGCTCACTCAAGCGGAAAGTTTCCCTCGCTCCCTCCACGGTGCCGAGATGCACGGTCAGTTGCGGGTTGAATTCGGCCAAAACCTGCCGACAGGCACCGCAAGGACTAACGGGAAGCGCGGTATCGGCCACGATGGCGATGGCGATGAAGTCGGTCACTCCTTCGGCGATGGCGTGGCCGATTGCCACGCGCTCGGCGCACATCGTCAGGCCGAAGCTGATGTTCTCGACATTGCATCCGGTAAAAATTCGCCCGTCGGCTGCGATCAACGCAGCACCCACTTTGAATTGCGAATACGGCGCATAGGCGCGCTCTCGCACCAAGCGCGCCGCGTCGAGCCAGCGTTCGATTTCCACGGGACGGATCGTCGCCGATTCCCTTCCTAAAAACAAGGATCGCCACCATCGGACATTGTGCGTCTAATGCTCATTCTGATTCGACGGCTGACGACCCTTGCTTGCCTCGGCTGTCTCTGATAGATAGCGCTCTTATGGACTCCCCTTCGCCCGAGGCATCTCCCGCAAAATCGGTGGTCGAAGAGCTCGACGCGCTTCGCAACGAATTTCGCTCCGCCTTGCTGGCCTACGCCGGACGCCTCGAGGAGGAGATCGGCCTCGTCCAGGAGTCCGTCGGCAAGTTGACCGGCGCGAAGAAAGTTCCGCCCGCCAAAATGCGGGATCTGCGCGACATGCTCACCCTGCTGCGAAAGTTTTCCATCAAACCGGAAAAAGGCCGCCGAAAGGATCTCAAAAAAATCGATGCGCTCGTCGGCGATCTGACGATGTTGATCGAGCAATGGTGACGCGGGAATAGAACGCGCTGCCGGCGCCTCATCCCATGATGAAACTATGGCTCCTGGCCGCGGCCCTCGCGTCCGTTCAACCCGTCCTCCACGCTGAAACCATGACTCCAAACGCGAAAACCGCCGTGCTCGGGGGGGGCTGCTTCTGGTGCGTCGAAGCCATTTACGAAGGCGTGCCCGGCATTGAGTCCGTCGTCTCGGGCTACGCCGGCGGCACCACGAAAAATCCGACCTACGAGGAGGTTTGCACCGGCCGCACCGGACATGCCGAGGTTGTGCAGATCACTTACGATCCCGCTAAAATTTCCTACGAGAAGATTATCGACCTGTTCTGGCAGGCGCATGATCCGACGACTCTGAACCGACAGGGCGCGGACAGTGGCACGCAATATCGCTCGATCATCCTCACGCAGAACGACGAGGAGCGGGCGGCCGCGGAAAAATCGAAGGCCGCCGCGCAGAAGGATTTCAAGGATCCCATCGTCACGGAGATCAAACCGCTCGAGGTCTTTTATCCGGCGGAAAAATATCACCAGAACTTCTACAAAAATAATCCGAGCTATCCCTACAGCGCCGCGGTGATCGAGCCGAAGCTGGAAAAATTTCGCAAAGCGCAGGACAAGCCATAACGCGGCTCGTATCGTGGGCGATGTCCGCGCCGACTCCCGTCCCCCTGCCTCCGCGCGGTCGCGGCAGCGCGATCCAGCCGCCCAACCGATTCGAACGGCTGAGCATTACGCTCGACGACGAGTTTGCCGCCGAGGATCGCGGGCCGCGCACCCAGTTTCTCCGCGATGCGGCGCGCACCATCATCAGTCGCAATGACAGTCCGGACATTGGCTTCGGCGCAAGCATCAACGCCTACCGGGGCTGCGAGCACGGCTGCGCGTATTGTTACGCGCGGCCTTATCACGAGTATCTTGGGTTCTCGAGCGGACTGGATTTCGAATCGCGCATCCTCGTGAAAACCGAAGCTCCGGCCCTCCTGCGCGCCGAACTCTCCGCCGCCAAATGGCGACCACAACCACTGGCGATGTCCGGCGTGACGGATTGCTACCAGCCAGTCGAGCGAAAGCTGGCGCTCACGCGCGGCTGCCTGGAAGTCCTCGCGGAATTCCGAAATCCCGTGAGCATCATCACGAAGAATCATCTCGTGACGCGGGACCGCGACCATCTTGCAATCCTGGCCGCGCACGAGGCCGCCGGCGTCTTTCTCTCGATCACGACGCTGGACGCGGACCTTTCCTCGCGCCTGGAACCACGCGCGTCGCGTCCCGCCCACCGGCTCGCCGCCATTCGCGAGCTGGCGGAGGCAGGCATCCCGGTCGGCGTGCTGGTCGCGCCTGTCATTCCAGGGCTGAA
>JGI24033J26618_1000077_pt1 | contig 14321 bp, 9 predicted proteins | sample KBSMisM7withPhiX_FD_26618 | JGI IMG/M metagenome (IMG submission 26618)
AATCGGCCCGCCATGATGATTCTGAAGTCGGCTCAGCAACTCCGTGCCGCGGCCATCGGGCAGGCCAATGTCGGAAACCAGCACGTCGAAGCGATAGTCCGCGGCGACGCTCTCCGCCTCCGCGATGCTCGCGGCCAGGCGCACCTCGCACCCCTCGCCGACCAGCAACCGGCGAAGAACTTCCGCCGTGTCGGCGTGGTCCTCCACTAACAGAATGTGCAGGCGCGACAGCGTCGAAGCCTGCGTCGGCGCGGGCGCAGGCCCGGCATCGGCGACGGTGACCCCGGGGATTTTCACCGTGAATACCGTTCCTTGATCGGGTCCTTCACTATGGACCTCGATGGAGCCGCCCTGCAAATCGACGAGCGCTTTGCAAATCGCCAGTCCAAGGCCAAGGCCCGCGGAGAGGCCAGCGGCGGCTTGCTCGAAGGCGTCGAAAATTCCGCTCAGCTTGTCCGGCGAGATGCCGATGCCCGTGTCGGCGACCTCGATCACCAGCCAGTCGCCCTTCTCCGAATTTGTCGTGCGAATCGTGATGGCGCCGGTGCTGGGCGTGAATTTTTTTGCGTTCGTGAGCAGGTTCCAAAAAATCTGCTGGAGCCGGGCGGGGTCCGCGTGGACGTGCGGATGCCGGGCGTCGAGATGCGCCTCCACGGGAGCGCTGTGCGTCCCTTCCGGGTCCTGGCAGACATTTATCGCCTCGCGCAGGATCGCGTGCGCATCGACGGTCTCCGAATGCAGGGCGAGCTTGCCGCTGCGGATGCGCGCGAGATCGAGCAGGTCGTCGATCAGCCGCGCCTCGAGCTGCACGTTGCGCCGGATGGTCTCGACCGCCTCGCGGAGATCCGGAGGATAATCCGGGTGCTGCTCGAGAAGGGCGGTGGAATAAAGGATCGGCGTGAGCGGCGTCCGCAGTTCGTGGGAAAGCATCGCGAGGAAGCGATCCTTGGCGGCGTTGGCGGCCTCCGCCTCGGCGCGGGCGGATTCCGCCTCGATGCGGCGCGTGCGTTCGCGAGCCTCGCGCTGGAGCAGAAGGTTCTGCGTTTCCAGCTGCGTGTTCAACACGGTGAGCGCGCGATTTTTCCGGAAGAGATCGACGAAGACGTTGACCTTCGAGCGAAGGACGGCGGGATTGATCGGCTTCGTGAGGTAATCCACCGCACCGACCTCGTAGGCCATCATGGCATGCTCGTCCTCGCGGTAGTGAGCCGTGAGAAAAATGATCGGGATGTGCTGCGTGCGCTTCCGTTGCTTGATGAGGCGCGCGAGCTCGATGCCGTTGACCTCCGGCATTTGCACGTCGAGAACGATGGCGGCAAATTCGCCTTCGAGCAGGGCTTTCAGGGCGTCGTTGCTGCTTCCGGCGGAGACCAGGCGGTAATCCTCCCCCAGCAGCAGACTCTCGAGCGCGAGGAGATTCCGCGGATCGTCATCCACCAGCAAAACGCTTGGGCCGGGCAGGGTATCCATGGGAGTCAGTGATTCAAAGTTAACGTTGCAGCCAGACGCGTAGGAGGGAGAGCAGCTCGCCGGTATCGACCGGCTTTGCAATATAATCGCTCGCGCCGGCTTCGAGGCATTTTTCGCGGTCGCCCTTCATGGCCTTTGCGGTGAGCGCAAGGATCGGCAGCCGTTGAAACTCCGGCTGGCGGCGGATCTCGCGCATGGTTTGGTAGCCGTCCATTTCCGGCATCATGATGTCCATGAGAACCATCGCGAGGTCGGGAGTGTTCTGAATGATCTCGATTGCCTGCCGGCCGTTGGTGGCGCTGATCACTTCCATCTCGCGATTTTCGAGCACGATGGAGAGGGCGAAAATATTGCGCGCGTCGTCGTCCACGATGAGCACCTTCCGCCCCCGAAGGACTTCGTTCGAACCGTGGAGCCGTTCGATCATTCGGCGCTTGTTCTCCGGCAGATCAGCCACGACGCGATGGAGGAAGAGCGCGGTCTCGTCGAGCAGGCGCTCGGGGGATTGGACGTCCTTGAGCACGATGCTCTTCGCGGCGGTGCGCAGGCGGCTTTCCTCTTCGGCGGAGAGCTCCTTGCCGGTGAAAACCACGATCGGGATATCGCGCAGGCTTTGCTCGTCTCGAATGTGGTCGAGTAGTTCGAATCCCGTCATGTCCGGCAGTCGCAGATCGAGCACGCAGCAGTCGAACGGCCGGTCGAGCAGGGCCTGCAAGGCGTCCTCGCCGCTGGCCACGGTGGTGATCTCGATGTCGTCGTGATCGAGAAGTTCCACGATGCTTTGCCGCTCGATATCGTTGTCCTCGACGACGAGCAACCGCTTGGTGCGAGGGGCGACGAAGGTCTTGATGCGCTCGAAGGCGCCCTCGAGATCCTGGGTCGTCGCCGGCTTCACCAGATAGGAAAACGCGCCGTGCGCGAGCCCGTGCTGCCGCTCCTCCTCGAGCGTGATGATCTGCACGGGAATGTGGCGCGTCTCGGGGGCGAGCTTGAGCGTATTCAACACCGTCCAGCCGAGCATGTCGGGCAGGAAGATATCGAGGGTGATCACGGCCGGCCGATACTCCCGGGCGAGGGAGAGGGCCTCGTGGCCCTTCGTCGCGACCAGGCCTTTGAATCCCTTGTCGCGGGCCAGACCGAGGAGCACGCGCGCGTAGTGCGGATCGTCCTCCACGATCAGTGCGGAGAGATCCGTCGCACCAATGATTTCCCGATCATCCACGATGGACTCCTCCCTCGGGATCGGCGTGATGGCAAGGGCGGGAACATTCACCGGCCGGCTGGAGGCATCGCCCGAGGCTGGCGCGACCACGGGGCCGGTATAGAGCAGCGGCAGGAAAAGCGTGAAGGTGCTGCCCTCGCCCGGCGTGCTCGCGAGCCGAATTTCGCCGCCGAGCAGCGAAGCGAGTTCGCGCGAAATCGCGAGACCGAGGCCGGTGCCGCCGTATTTGCGCGACGTGCCGGCGTCGGCCTGTTGGAACGCCTCGAAGATCAGCCGCTGCTTCTCGGCCGCGATGCCGATGCCGGTGTCGCTGATGGAAAGGGCAATGACGGAGTCCGCACGGTCCAGCGTGGGATGGTCCGGGCTCCAGCCTTCCGCCACGGGACGCACCGACATGGTGACCTGACCGTGCGCCGTAAATTTAAACGCGTTGGAAAGCAGGTTTTTGATGATCTGCTGGAGGCGTTTGGAGTCGCTGGTGAATGACCGCGGCAGGCGCGGATCGAACTCGACGAGGAAGGGCAGATTCTTGCTCTCCGCGATGTGCCGGAAGCTCCGCTCCGCCGATTCCTTGAGCGAGGCGAAGCCAATTTCCTCGATCTCGACGGTCACGGTGCCGGACTCGATTTTCGACAGGTCGAGAATGTCGTTGATGAGATTCAGCAGGTCGGAGCCGGCGGAGTGGATGTTGCGGGCGAATTCGATCTGCTTCTCGTCGAGGTTTCCACCGCTGTTCTCCGCGAGTTGCTGGCCGAGGATGAGGATGGAATTCAGCGGCGTGCGCAGCTCGTGCGACATGTTCGCGAGGAATTCGGATTTGTATTTGGACGTGAGGGCGAGTTCCGTCGCCTTCTCTTCGACGGCGCGCCGCGCCTGCTCGATCTCCTTGTTCTTGCGCTCGACCTCGGCGTTTTGCTCGGCGAGCTGACGGGCCTTCTGCTCGAGTTCCTCGTTCGTTTGCTGGAGCTCCGTCTGGCCGGCCTGGAGTTCGACCGTAAGCTGCTGACTCTGCTGGAGGAGGCCCTCGGTGCGCATCGTCGCCTCGATGGTGTTCAGCACCACGCCGATCGATTGTGTCAATTGCTCGAGGAAATTCAGATGCGCGTCGGTGAAGGGCCGCAGCGAGGCGAGTTCGATCACCGCCTTGGTCTGGCCTTCGAAGAGCACCGGCAGCACCACGACGCTGGCGGGCCGCGCGGCTCCGAGGGAGGAATGGATCGGCGTGTAGGTCTTGGGAACCTTCGAGAGCAGGATGCGCTGGCGCTCCTTCGCGCATTGGCCGACGAGGCCCTGGCCGACCGCGATTTCCTCCGGCAGACTGGGAGGATTGGCGTAACCAGCGAGGCGTCGCAGAGACAGGTCACCGCCCTCGACGGCGGTCATCTGATAGATCGTGCCCTGCTGCGCATCCACGAGCGGCGCAAGCTCCGAGAGCAGCATTTCGCCGACCGTGAAAAGATCGCGCTGGCCCTGGAGCATGCGGGTGAACTTCGCGAGGTTCGTCTTGAGCCAGTCCTGCTCCTCGTTGCGCTCCGTGGTGACGCGGAGGTTGTCGATCATCGTGTTGATGTTGTCCTTCAACTCGGCAACCTCGCCGCGGGTCTCGACCTGAATCGAACGGGTGAGATCGCCCTTCGTCACCGCGGTCGCCACCTCGGCGATGGCGCGCACCTGCGTCGTGAGATTCGCCGCGAGGAGATTCACGTTGCCGGTGAGATCCTTCCACGTGCCAGCCGCGCCGGGCACGTTCGCCTGGCCGCCCAGGCGCCCTTCGACGCCGACCTCGCGGGCGACATTCGTCACCTGATCGGCGAACGTCGCGAGCGTATCGGTCATGTTGTTGATCGTTTCGCCGAGCGCGGCGACTTCGCCCTTCGCCTGCACGGTGAGTTTCTGACGAAGGTTTCCGTCGGCCACGGCGGTGACGACCTTCACGATGCCGCGCACCTGATCGGTGAGATTCGCCGCCATGACGTTGACCGAATCGGTGAGGTCCTTCCACGTGCCCGCCACCCCCGACACCTGCGCCTGGCCGCCGAGCTTGCCCTCGGTGCCGACCTCGCGCGCCACACGCGTCACCTCGGTGGCGAAGGCGTTGAGCTGATCGACCATCGTGTTGATCGTGTTCTTGAGCTCGAGGATCTCGCCCTTCACATCGACGGTAATCTTGCGCGAAAGATCGCCGCGCGCGACGGCGGTCGTCACCTCCGCGATGTTGCGCACCTGCGCCGTGAGGTTGGCGCCCATCGCGTTCACGGAATCGGTGAGATCCTTCCACGTGCCGCCCACGCCGGGCACGACGGCCTGCACGCCGAGGCGGCCTTCCGTGCCGACCTCGCGCGCCACGCGCGTGACCTCGGAGGCAAACGAGCGCAGCTGCTCCACCATCGTGTTGATAGTTTCCTTGAGCTGCAAAATTTCGCCGCGCACGTCCACGGTGATCTTGCGGGAAAGGTCGCCGTTCGCCACCGCGATGGTGACCTCCGCGATGTTGCGAACCTGCGACGTGAGGTTCGACGCCATCGAGTTTACGTTGTCGGTCAAATCCTTCCACGTCCCCGCGACTCCGGAAACTTCGGCCTGTCCGCCGAGCTTGCCCTCGGTGCCGACTTCGCGCGCCACGCGACTCACCTCGGAGGCGAAGGCGTTGAGCTGATCGACCAGCGTGTTGATCGTGTCCTTGAGCTCGAGAATCTCGCCCTTCACATCCACCGTGATCTTGCGCGACAAATCCCCGCGCGCGACGGCGGTCGTCACCTCGGCGATGTTGCGCACCTGCGCCGTGAGGTTGTTCGCCATCGAGTTCACGTTGTCCGTGAGATCCTTCCACGTCCCCGCCACGTCGGGCACCTGCGCCTGGCCGCCGAGCTTGCCGTCGGTGCCCACTTCGCGCGCCACGCGGCTGACCTCGGACGCAAAGGCGTTCAGCTGATCCACCATCGTGTTCATGGTCTCCTTCAGCTGGAGAATCTCGCCCTTCACATCCACCGTGATCTTGCGGGAGAGATCGCCCCGCGCGATGGCCGTCGCCACGTCCGCGATGTTGCGCACCTGCGCCGTGAGATTCGACGCCATCGAGTTCACGTTGTCCGTGAGATCCTTCCACGTGCCCGCCACGCCGCGCACCTGCGCCTGGCCGCCGAGCTTGCCCTCCGTGCCGACTTCGCGCGCCACGCGCGTCACCTCCGACGCGAAACCGTTGAGCTGATCAACCATCGTGTTGATCGTGTTCTTGAGCTCAAGAATCTCGCCCTTCACATCGACCGTGATCTTCTTGGACAAATCGCCCGTCGCCACCGCCGTCGCCACGTCGGCGATGTTGCGCACCTGCGCCGTGAGATTCGACGCCATCGAGTTCACGTTGTCCGTGAGATCCTTCCACGTTCCGGCGATGCCGCCGACCTCGGCCTGGCCGCCGAGCTTGCCCTCAGTGCCGACCTCGCGCGCCACGCGGCTGACTTCGGACGCGAAGGCGTTCAGTCGATCGACCATCGTGTTGATCGTGTTCTTGAGTTCGAGAATCTCGCCCTTCACATCGACGGTGATCTTGCTGGAAAGGTCGCCCTTCGCGATGGCCGTCGCCACGTCCGCGATGTTGCGGACCTGGCCCGTGAGATTCGACGCCATCGAGTTCACGTTGTCCGTGAGATCCTTCCAGGTTCCGCCGACGCCCGGCACGATGGCCTGGCCGCCAAGCTTGCCCTCGGTGCCGACCTCGCGCGCCACGCGCGTCACCTCCGCCGCAAAGGCGTTCAGCTGATCCACCATCGTGTTGATGGTTTCCTTCAGCTCCAAAATCTCACCTTTGACCTCGACGGTGATCTTGCTGGAAAGGTCGCCCTTCGCGATGGCGGTCGCCACATCCGCGATGTTGCGCACCTGCGCCGTGAGGTTCGACGCCATCGAGTTCACGTTTTCGGTGAGATCCTTCCACGTGCCCGCGATGCCGCTCACCTCGGCCTGACCGCCGAGCTTGCCCTCCGTGCCGACCTCGCGCGCCACGCGCGTCACCTCGGACGCGAAGCCGTTGAGCTGATCCACCATCGTGTTGATCGTATTCTTCAGCTCGAGAATTTCGCCCTTCACATCCACCGTGATTTTTTTCGAGAGATCGCCGCGCGCGACCGCCGTCGTCACGTCGGCGATGTTGCGCACCTGGTCGGTGAGATTCGACGCCATCGAGTTCACGGAGTCGGTGAGATCCTTCCACGTGCCCGCCACGCCCGAAACGGCGGCCTGACCGCCGAGCTTGCCCTCGGTGCCGACCTCGCGCGCCACGCGCGTCACCTCCGCCGCAAAGGCGTTGAGCTGATCCACCATCGTGTTGATGGTTTCCTTCAACTCGAGAATCTCGCCCTTCACGTCGACCGTGATCTTGCGCGAAAGATCGCCACGCGCGACGGCGGTCGTCACCTCGGCAATGTTACGCACCTGCGCGGTGAGGTTCGCGCCCATCGCGTTCACGGAATCCGTGAGATCCTTCCACGTGCCCGCCACGCCCGGCACGACCGCCTGGCCGCCGAGACGCCCTTCCGTGCCGACCTCGCGCGCCACGCGCGTCACCTCCGACGCGAACGACCGCAGCTGATCGACCATCGTGTTGATCGCCTCCTTGAGCTGCAAAATTTCGCCACGCACATCGACCGTGATTTTTTTCGAGAGGTCGCCATTCGCGACGGCAATCGTCACGTCCGCGATGTTGCGCACCTGCGCGGTGAGGTTGCCCGCCATCTGGTTGACGCTTTCCGTGAGATCCTTCCACACGCCGGAGACGCCCTTCACCTGCGCCTGACCGCCGAGCTTGCCCTCGGTGCCGACCTCGCGCGCCACGCGCGTCACTTCGGAAGTAAACACCGCTAGCTGGTCGATCATCCGATTCACGAGCTTTGCCGAATGCAAAAACTCGCCCTCCAGCGAGCGGCCATCCACCTCGACGGCCATCGACTGGTCGAGATCGCCCTTGGCCACCGCGCCGATCGTGCGCGTGACCTCGGTGATCGGACGCACCAGATCGTCCATGAGCGTGTTCAGGGCCTCCACCTCGCCCGCCCAGCCGCCGATCATTCCGGTGGTCGCCATGCGCTGGCGCAGCCGCCCTTCCTTGCCGACCACCCGGCTCACGCGGGCCGCCTCGTGCGCGCGGCATTCGCTCATCACCAGCACGTCATTGAACGCGTCCGCGATCTTGCCCTGCACTCCGGTCCAGGAGGCCGGCAACCGGGTCGAGAAATCCCCACTCCGAAAGGCGCGGAGTGCCTGCAAAAGCTCCACCTCAAAGGAATTCTCCGACGCGACTTGGGAGGACGACCCCCGCCGCGAGGCCTCGATGCGTTCACTGGAGGGTTCGGGCGATCGGGCAAGAGATCCGGATTTCACAATGGCAGGCGATGTTGCCAGCAGCATGCTCCTCTTCGAAGGGGATTTCCAGAGACCCGCGATCAGGGAAACGCCTGAGAACCCCCTCAGGGGATTCGCCGGAGGAAAAAGAACCCATTTCATCGGCCTCGCGGGGGGAATAGCCAATCCGTCGGAGGTTTCCCCTTCATCGCCGTCAGGACCCTTGTTTGGAACGAGCAAAGGGCTTCGTCCACACGATCCCAAGTTATGACGCCCTCGCCAAAATTATTCCTCCATTCCCGCGAGGAGCCAGAAAAGCTGGCCGCCGCCCTCCATGCCGGATTGGGACAATCGCTCGTCGGAATGGCCATGCTCGCCAAAAGTCACGCCAACGCGCTCGCCGAGCGCCATGACCCCGAAGAAGAACGGGCCCGCCTCCTCCAGGATTTGCTCGCGGGCTCCGTCGTCAAAGTGGATGAGTTGATTCGCTGGCTCGACGAGGGGCGGCCTCGTTAAAGGAAGCGAGGCGGAAAAAACGCCGTGGCCGCCGCCTCGCCGGAATGCGACGGGCGGCGGCAGTGATATATTTCAGTAGGCCGGCGAAACGGTCTGGGTCGTGACGCCGACGCTGGGTGCGGTATGCACCGTGTGAGTTTCCTCCGTCGTCGTCGTGGTGACGGCCGCTTCGTGGTGGTCATCGTCGTCGTCAAAAATGGCGCACGAGGAAACGGTGACCGCCGTCGCGACAGCGGAGCAGATCAGGAGAAGTTTTTTCATGGCTGTTAATCGTCGGTCTTCTGGGTTGTCGTGGTTGTCGTGGTGCGATGCGTCTCTTCGGCGGCGGGAACCGTCGTGCTCACCGCCTTGCGAACGACGACTCGCGACGCGACCAGGCCATCGCCTTCCTTCGCGTAATAAACGGTCACCGGAAGTCCCGATTTGACCGTCTCGATGGAGACGGGAGCCCCCGTCTCGTCCACGTAAGTCGTGGCCCGGGTGTAATGGTAGGCCACGGGAGGCGCCGTCGCTTCGCTTTGGACTGTGATCGTGTCGGGACTGAATTCGCTGATCGTTCCCGCCGTCGTGGTCGCCGAGGTCGTGGCGGTCTCGATGGCGGTTTGGGCTTGAGCGATGGGAAGGCCAAGAGGCAGAAGGCCAAGTAACGCCGCGCCGCCAAGATTTCGAATGGGATGTTTCATAATATGTTGGGTTTAAGGGGCCTTCTTTGATGGCTCCAAACAGGGATCGCGGTTGCGAAGCCGCGCGCGGGGTCGGGAATTCCCCCGAGAACCGGATCGGCGGATTTCACCGATGTCGGCGGTCGCTAGGGCGAAAAATCGCCGTCGGAAAATTTCACGTCGCGGCGGAGGCGCGAGCCATCCAAACGGGTAAGCGAATTTTTTCCCGCTGCGCGCACCACGAGGTCCGCCGGCAGGTTACCACGACCGGATTCCGGCACGACGCGGGTCGTCTCGATGCGCCGGGCCAGCGCGCCGGAAGGCAGGTATTTTTCGATGCGGAGCGGCACCAGCCGGCGCGGATCCACCCAACTGCGCACCCGGCCGTAGATCGAGAAGTCGCCCGCGCCGGGCTTCGATTCGAGGATCTGGCAGTTCACGCGATTCACGGTTTCACTCCCGACGATCGCCTGGTTTTTCCACGCGAAGAAATTCTCGATCGTGTCGGCGATCGCGAGATCGCTACCGAAGACGGCTTGCCCGGGAGACAGCGACTCCGGCGAATTTTTCCCCGCGACGAAATGCGACGCCGTCGGCTCGCCGCCGGCTTTTTGATGTACGAAAAGCGCCTCCCCTTTTCGCTCCTTCGGCCAGAGAATCACGTAGGCGACGTCGGCGGCGGTCGGCGTGCGCCGCTCCTTGATCTGGATCTGAAAGGTCGCCTTTTTCGTGCCGGAGGGTTGCTCCACTTCCATGCGCAGTCGCACATCGGAGGATCCGTCCCGCTGCGCGCTCAATCGGGAAGCGAGGTCCGCCGCGGAATCGGCGGCGATCGCGGCGTTCAGAAATCCGGCCCAGGCGAAACCGGTGACGAGTTGGTGGAGTATTTTCATTTGATTGCGAGGAGAAGAACTCAGCCCTGCAGCGCGACGCTCGGAGTCAATCGCGAGCTGCGCCACGCGGGATAAAGACCACTGATCAAGCCAACAAGGACGGCAATGCCGACGGATGTCACGAGAAGCTCCGGGCTCAGATCGGCCTCGAGCAATCCCCGGATCGCCGGCGTCGTTTCCAAAATTTTGACTCCCGCCACGCCGAGCAGCACGCCGACGATGCCGCCGAGCAGGCCCAGCAGCGCGGATTCCCAGAGCACCATGCGAACGATCCGGCCGCGCTTCCAGCCAAGCGCGAGCAGGATGCAGATCTCGTGGGTGCGCTCGAAGACCGTCATGAGCATCGTGTTCATCACGCCAAGGATTCCGACCAGCACCGCGAGCAGCGAGGTGCCCCAGCTCATGGCCTGGACGAACCGATACGCCTGGCTGTTGCCGATGTGGCCACCCGCCAGCATGGCCTTGGCCTCGGGAACGAGGACGTCAATTTTTTCGCAGAGCTGTTTGGTCTCCGCCTCCGTCGTCGCCGGCGTCACGCGGATGTCGATGACGTTGATTTTTCCCTGGTTTCCCGTGATCTCCTGCAGGAGCGGCAGCGAAAGAATCACCGACCCGTTTTCCACCAGCGCGCCGCCGTCCACGATGCCGACGACGGACAGCTCGCGCGTGTCGATCTGGATCGGATCGCCGACTTTCTTTTTCAGAATTTCCGCCGCTCCCTGGCCCAGCACGACGACTGGCTCCGCGGCATCGCGCGGCATGCGACCCGAAAGAAGTTTGAGGTTCCCCCACTCGTAGCCGCCCCATTCGCGGGCGGAGACGAGCATCATGGAGGCGTCTTCCACGCCCATCAGCTCCACGAGCAGATTGCAGGTGGCCTCCACGTGCGGAAGATGCGCAATGCGGTCGCGCGTCGCGGCGTCGAACGGAGTCGGCGTGAGCGAGCCGCCCATGTTGTTGACCACGATGTCCGTGCCGCGGACCTTCATGCCCGTCGCCCAACTCTTCTCGAATCCGCGGGAAATCCCGACCAACGCCACCACGGCGGCGATGCCGATGGAAATGCCGCCCAGCGTGAGCCCGGTCCGCACGGGCCGACGCATCAAGCCGCGCAAAACGATCATCAGGAAAGTCATGGCACGATGCGTCCGTCTTTCATCGCGATCGTTCGCGAGGCGTGGCGCGCGACGGAAGGATCGTGCGTCACGAGCACGAAGGTCACGCCGCGCTCGCGATGAAGGTTGTCGATGAGTTCCATGATGAGACCGGCGTTCTCGCTATCGAGATTGCCGGTGGGTTCGTCCGCAAGCAGCACGGCGGGCTCGTTGGCAAGGCTGCGGGCAATGGCGACGCGTTGCCTCTCGCCGCCGGAGAGCCGGGACGGAAAATGATCGAGCCGATGCTCGAGGCCCACCGTTTTCAACAGGTCGCGAGCCCGTTCCCGGCGTTTTCCGGCGGAGAGGCGCGTCTCGAACATCGGAATCTGCACGTTCTCCAGCGCCGTGAAGGTGGGAAGCAGGTGAAACGCTTGGAAAATAAATCCGACCTCGTGCGCGCGGTAGGCGGCGGGATCCGCGAGCCCGGGAATCGAGTTTCCCCGGTAATGCAGCGTTCCCGCCGTGGGCCGGTCCAACGCGCCGAGCATTTGAAGCAGCGTAGACTTGCCGCAGCCGCTTGGTCCGGTGATCGCCACGAACTCGCCCTCGGCCACGCGAAAATCCACACCGCGCAAGGCCTGCACGCTGCCGCCGTCAAAAATCTTGGTCAGCCCGGCAGCCTCGAAGATGCCCGGCGATGTCATGCCTCGGTCCGCCATTGGGCCCCCACGCGCGGGTCCGCGAGTCTGCGCAGCAAATGCAGAAGCGCGTGCCGATAGCTTGGGAAGGGCGGAACGTCGTCGGGCTCTTTTGGCTCCAGGGACGATGCATATTGCGGCAGCTCCGCGTGGGGCACGCCGGAATACTCGTGATGCACGCCGTGGTAGGGCTCGTGCAGCAGCGTGAACGCAAACAATCTTCCGAGCCAGGTGTTGCACACGATACTGCGCGTCGCGCTGTTCGGCGTGTGGCCGGTCATGCCGACGTGCTCGATGTATTTGCGCCAGCTTTGGAGGTTTGCGGCGATGATGGCGGGCACGAGAAACATCCACAGAAAATACCGCCAGACGCCGAACCATGTGACCGCGGAAATCAGCGCGATCCAGACCGCCGCCGTAAGCGCGAGTTCCCTCCAGATGCGCCGGCGCACCTTGGGCGCGCGAATGGGCGAGTTGCGCCGGAGGAAGGTGCGGAAGAAAAGAAACGGCGTGAAGGCGATGCCCAGCGTGAGTTCGAGCACGGCGAAGAGCACGCGCTTCCCGCGCGAAATCTCCGGCTTGACGAACGGCCACAGCTCCTCGTCGCGTTCGCTGGCCAGATGCATGTGATGCGTCTGATGCGCGGCGCGATAGAGCGTGAAGCTCATGAAGCTGAAGATGCCGATGAGCGTTCCGTCGAAATCGTTCAGCCGCCGGCTCTTTCGCAGCAGCCCGTGCGACGCCTCGTGAAAGCCGATCAACTGCCCGTGCATGAGATGGCTCACCACCAGCAGCAGCAGGACAGCGAGCCAGGTGTGGCCATGATAAAGCGCGAGGCCCAGTCCGGCCTGCGCGAGAAGGAGGGCAACCGAGAGGATGGGAAATGCGGCGCGCGTCACCCAATGCGGCTCCTCGACATATTCTGGAATCAGCGTGGTGGTGGCCATGAAGATCAGGTCGTGAGAGCGGTTGCGCGAATTTCCGGCTCCGCGGAAATTCCTTCCAGCACCGACAGAAACAAGCCGCCGACGCGGCCAACGTCCGATGCGGAAAACATCTCCCGTCGGTAAACCCAGACGACCTCAAGTTCGTCGCCGGATTCCGTGATTTCGCAGCCGAGATCGAAGCGGGCTGTGCCCGTGGAACGCATTTGCAACTGCACGGACAAACCCGGCACGGTGATGTCGGGAATCGGATGATTCTGCAGCGCGAAGCGCACGTCGAAAATCGGATTGTGGTCCGCGGAGGGCGCATCGCCGAGGGCGCGCACGAGTTCGGCGAAGGGCATCGCATTGGCGAAGGCATCCATCGCGGCCCGGTGCGACTCGCGGACGCTTTCCTCGAGCGAACGATCCGGTTCGACGCGGCCGCGAATCGGCACGTTGCCGGAGCAATAGCCCATCGTCTCGCGGACGCTATGCTTGTTGCGATTCGCGATGGGCGTGCCGACGACGATGTCATCCACGCCCGTCCATTGCGCCAGTGCGATCTGGAATGCCGTCAGCAAGGTGCTGAAAAGCGTGGCATCCGCGCGGCGGGCGAGATCACGCACGGCCCTTGTGAGGTCCGCGGAGACGGAGGAAACCTCCCGGGCGACTTGACGCGTCGCTCCGCCGCCCGAGCTCTTCCAGAGGCGCGGCGCTCCCGACAAGTGCTCCTTCCAATACCGACCGCGCTCCTCGATTTTCGTCGGACTCCATAAGTCGCGCTCGGCCGCGCCCCATGCCGTGTAGGAGAGTGGCACGGGCGGCAGGCTGCCCCCCACCCCCATCCGGCCCTGCAAATAAGCGGCGCAGAGGTCCTCGACGAAGACGCCCAGCGTCCAGCCGTCGGCAATGGCGTGATGGATCGCAAAGACCAGCACCAGATCGTCCGGCCCGCGTCGAATCACCTCCACGCGATAGAGCGGCCCCCGCAGGAGATCGAACGGCTCCTCGAAAATTTCACGCATCCGCGCCTCGAGAGCATGCGGTGAGTCGGACAGATCGCGGAAACGAATTACCGGAGTGCTCGTTCTTCGGATCAATTGCAGCGGTTGCGTCCGGCCTGGCAAAATGGAGAGCCGCATGACCTCCTGGCGGTTCACGACCCGCTGGAGCGCGGTCACGCATTCCTCCTCGGTAATCGTTCCGCGCACCTCCATGAAGGTGCAAATGTGATTCGAGGCATCTTCCGGCGGCACCGGGGAGGCCTCCCACAATTCGCGTTGCGAAAAGGTGAGCGGCTGCAGGCGGGCCTCTCCGCTGGCCAGCCATTCCTTGAGACGGGTTTGTTGGTCCTGGGACATGAGAAGGTTCAGACGCCGGTCTTTTGCGCGGGTTCATCGAGCAGACGCCCGATATCATCGTCCGAGAGCGCATCGAGATCCACCTCGTCCACCGTCGTCGCGTCCGGAATCGGAACGGCTGGTTTTTCGGGCGTCGAAC
>JGI24033J26618_1000079_pt1 | contig 14231 bp, 12 predicted proteins | sample KBSMisM7withPhiX_FD_26618 | JGI IMG/M metagenome (IMG submission 26618)
CTTGGATTCCGGGCGGCCGATGAGCACGGCCACGCAGTTGATATCGTAGTCCTGAAAGCGGCGGCCGAGTTCCTCGGTCGCACGTTTCTGAATCTCCTCACGCTTGGTGAGCAGGTCGAGCATGCTCGAGGACTGCGCCACGTCGCGGAAGTAGGCGGTGAGGATCGGGTCCAGCGTCTGGCTGATGAGTCGCTTCACGTCGCCGAAGCGCTGCACGACGCTCGACGCCTTTTGGTAGTCGATGTGCAGCACGAGCGAGAGCGGCAGCACGGGCTCGTAGGCGTCGGCCGTGACGAGCTCGATGCTGTTGAGGCCTTCGTCGTAGCGATGCATCTCGATGCGACCCGTGATCCAGCGGAGCACGAAGTTCACCGTGGGCACGAGTTCCACCTTCTGCGCGTAGGGGTTGAGCGCATATTTGCCGGGCGGCAGCGCCTGGCGCCACACGCCGCGCTGGCCGCTCTCGACCTGCTCGCCGTAGCGGAAGCCCTGGCCGGTGACGTCCTCGCCGTGGGTGCCGTAGTAGGACACGACAACGCCCACGTAACCAATCGGGATGACCGTCTTGGGTTGCGTCTCGACCGTGGCGAACCAACGGTTGATGAAGAACGTGCCGTCCGTGAGGACTTGCAGCTGCTTGCCCCGTTTACCCCCAAGGGCGAGGAAGACCTCGGGATCCTGGAAGTTGTTGTGACCGGCGCCGCCGTGGCCATGCACTTCGGGCGCGATGATGTCTCCCGACTCGATGGCGGGACCGTCCTGCACGCTGACGACGCCGAGGTTGTCCGTCGGCAGGAGCTTCGACTGCGGGTTCGTATCGACCTCCATATCGACCTGGACGTTCGGCACGCTGCCGAAGCCGATCACAACGGGATCGAAGCCGCGCATTTCGCGCAACTGGATCTGCCACTCGTTGTATTTGGTTTCCTCCGAGTCGCGGATCGGGCCGGAATAGACGTAGTCCTCCGTGATCACGACAAAGAGCGCGAGGTTCAACGCATAGACGCCTTCGCGCAGGATGAGGCGCTGACGGCCACGCTGGCTGTCGCTTGAAAGAAAGGCGCGCGCATCTTGGAAGTGATTGCCTCCCACGACGCGACCGAGCGTTTGCTCGGGCGGCAGCGGTTCACCGTCACGCGCATAGACGTAGCCGATCTTGCCCTCGGAAACGGTTACCAGGGGCTGGCGATGGATGCGATATTGCCACGGGTAGAACCCGAGATGCACGCCGCCGCGCAGGATGTCGGCTTGGAAACCGGCTTCGCCGTTGAGCGCAATGATGCGGCCCTCGGCCAGGGAGCCCCGGCCGGACCAGAATTTTTCGATCAGGCCGATGGACGTGTGCGGAATGTAGCGCACGCCGAGGAGCCAGGGGACGACGACCAGCAGGACGAGCAGGAGGACAAGGCCTCCGACTCCCCAACACAGGTAGTGGCTGAGGGTTTCGATGGTGGTGTTCATGGTTTTTATGTGTGGTTGTGAATGGAGAAAAAGCGCGGGGCGGCGGCCGCTCCGGGCGAGGCATGAGAAGGGTGCGTAGGCGCACGTTCTCCGCGACGGAGTGGAGCCGGAAGCCGCTGCGTGCGGCCTCTACGGGACAGGCCTAAACTTCAGGCCCAAAAAAAATGCCAGACTCGATGGCCCGGCTGGTTTTGACTTCGACGATCATTTGATCACCTGCGAACGAAGATAATTCGTTTCGCGGGAGATTCAATCGAAATCGGAAATGAACGGGCGTGTTCCCATGTTGAGGGTGATTTCCCGGATGTCAAAGTTCCGGCGTGTAAGGTAAGCTCGTCAACGCTCGCGGGTGCGAATTTCTCTCTCGCAATACAGATTTTCCCGACTCGCTTATCGTGTGATGCGCCCTCCATCTTGAAAGTGCATGTTCGCATTCTTGAAAGGCTGGTTCGGAGAAAAGGTGACTTCCTTTGGGATGGCCCTTTCTCTCGACCGGCGAGTGTATCGGCGCATTGATGATCTCATCCTGGCGACCGACACCGGAACAACGCAGGTCGATCATATCCTCGTTTCCCGTTTTGGGATTTTCGTGATCGAGACCAAGAACATGCGTGGCTGGATTTTCGGCGGCGAGCGCGACAAGCAATGGACGCAGGTGAACTTCGGTCGCAAAGATCGTTTCCAAAATCCGCTTCATCAGAACTACCGCCACACGCGGGCCATTGCCGAGAAGCTCAATATCGACCATGAAGCGGTGCATTCGGTGGTCTTCTTTATCGGCGACTGCGAGTTCAAGACGGCCATGCCTTCCAATGTGCTCGATCGAGGGCTTTCTTCGTACATTCGAGAGTACTCGGAGATTTGGTTTTCCGAGGATGAAGTGAACGACATCGATGCCCGCCTGCGCAGCATCAAGACGCACACCCTTTACACGCGAACGAGTCATGTCCGTTCGCTCAAGGAACGTTACTCCGCGACGGATATTTGCCCGAAGTGCGGGGGTGAGTTGGTTGAACGGGTTGCCCGGAAGGGGCGCAATGCCGGAGGAAAGTTCCTCGGATGTTCTGCGTATCCCAAGTGTCGATATACCCGAGACGCATGATCCTCACTCGCGCCCAAGCGAGGAGGGGATGCGCTGGATAGGCCGCGCCTTCGTCGCACGAGAACCGCCGTCGGTATCTCGTGGCGATGAAAACACGAATCGTACTCAACAGTCGTCAGAATACCCTTCAAACCCTCCGGTCTTCGGGCACGCTGTTCCTCTGGCATCCAGTGCTCGTGGACGCAGCACTGGACTTGTCCCGGGAATTCCAACAAATCGAATCCCTTGTGCATGATCCCACGTTCGGACGAGCGGTGGATCAAATCGCCCTTCGAGCACCCTCACTGGCGGAGGCACTCGGGAAAAACCGGATCGAACGATTGCTGGATCGCTCTCACTCGCTGGCGGAACCGTTCCTCGTATCGATGCAGCGGAAAACGCTGGCTCGCATGAAGCTCACCGTTCAAACGAACCGGCTGCTTGCCGATGAGATCGACGAGCAATTGCACTTTGAATTTGTGCGCATGGCGGATCGGTTCGTTCCCGGGATTGTCGATCCAGACGGCGCGGTGCGCACCTTCGGCTTCAAGCCATTTTTGGAAATGCAACTGCCCTACAAGCTGCGCGACATCGTTCGCCGCTGTCTCGCCGATTTCGGGCGCAATGATTATCCGGACGATCTGGATCAACGGCTGGTGGCTCCGTCGCGACCGGCTCCATTGTCCGATACGGCGTTGGCCGTCCGCCGCGCGATCCAGAATGCCGTGAGATCGCCGCGCGAAGCGAGATTGCTGGAAGCATTCGTTCGCGAGAATGGTCAGCTTGGGGAGTTCGCCGCGAGCGAAGCCTGCTCAGCGGGGAAAGTCCGCCGCGACTTGGAGGGCATCTTTGCTCGCGCGGCGGCCTCATTACGGACTGAAGGGCGCGCGGCGAACCCACCGCGTCTGCTGTATTGCCGACAGGCACTGCAGGATCTCGTGCCCGAGGGTAAGTTGTCTTCGTGGCTGAACTGGGAAAAGGTTGCGCCGAATCTGCCGCTACTTCTTCGGGAAGATTTCGTGAATGGAAGTGCCGAATGCCCGGCAGATCTGATGGACAATTTGCAACGAGGCAGAGGTCTCAAGATTGATCGTCCTATGAACTGACGAATAGCTGCAGCCGATTTCTTTCGCCATTTCGCGATAGGTAAAATCGTGACGAGTCATCTCGCTCTTGAGGAATCTCGCGAGCTGGCGATCAAGTTCAGTCGGAGGCTTCCGGCTCATCAAAGCCAGTATTGCCGCGGCAGATGTTCCGAATTGGGAACAGTTTCGCTTGGGAAAGATGTTCCATATATGGAACAGTCGATAGCGGCCACTCAATGCCTCAGAACGCGAACGCGCTTCGTATCTCGCCCATGATGAAAACCACAAATATCTTTAGCACTATCCTCGCAACTGCCACGACGGTCTCGCTCCACGCGGCGACCTTCGATCCCAACGTGGACGCCGAAATTCTCGTGAACGGCCACAAGGCCGACTCAACCGGCTACTATGGCTACCTCGTCGAAACGCCCGGAGTGCCGCTCGTGAAATTCGACGGGAAGGGCCGGGTCATTTACACCTTCAGTGGCCTCTTTCTCGACTATCGGGGTCAGCCAACAGGAGCGTCGGCTTACGAGGGCACCGTCGCAGCCGGACTGGTCGCGGTCGCGAGTGCGCGGCTGCGCGTGGGCTCACCGCCAGTCATGGAGAATCACCAGCTCGACCAGGCGGCGATGACGATCGACCGCGAAATGTTCCGGCAGGATTGGCAAGGGTCCAATTTCCCGAATGGCAAGACGCTCGCCGATTTCCTCCGGCAGGCCGGCTGGGAGGGCGATCCCGCCAATGTCATCGCGATCACGCACGCCAAGCCGAATTACGACGGGCTCCTTGCCAACGATTACAACACGTTTGCCTACATCATCAAAAACTTCCGTCTCGTCGTCGATCCGAGCTTCCAAACCATGGGTTACGCCCAAACCACGGGAGGTCACTTCGTGGATCATCTCATCACCCTGCCCGACGGAAGCCAGATCGGCTATGACGACCGCCCGGATGGCGGTCGAGTCAATGCCGTCAATTATGAAACCGTGCTGCTTTCCCGCGACCCGGTGCCGACCTCCACGCAGGCGATTTATTCCTACCATGGCGCGAATGACTTCTTCGGCCGGCGCGGAGCGGCAGCGAATACCCCAACTGTCATCGTCGGCCACCGCGGCAAGCGGCTCGTGCCGTCGGGCATCGTGGTTTCATCCCAGCAGCTTGTCGGCCGCGCGAAGCTCAAGGGCCGCCTGCCGCGTGGCGTCCATTTCAATGGGGTCACGGGCAGATTTTCGGGAGTGCCGCGCAAGCTTGGGCGTTTCCGGCCAACCGTGACGGCGACCTACCGCATGGTGGCCGGGGAGGGAGCCACCGGCCGCCATACGACCAACGTTCTGATCCGCATCGTCCGATAAATACAGCCTCGGTGGGTGGTGCATCGATCACGGTGCGCCGCTGCCATGTCCGCGTCATACGCCAGCGCGCTCCTTGCATCTGACAGAATCTAATCCGAGATTGCTCTCAGAAATGCACTACGAAGACATTTACGTGGATGAGGAGTTTGAGGAGAAATTCACCGAGGCGCTCATTGAAGCGGCCGCTCAGCTCCCGAAATTTTATTCTGTCTCAGCGTCCCGTCCGGCAGCCTTTCGAAATATGACTGAACGCGTGACCCGCTTTTCGTTTCCCGGCATCGTTGCCGAAGAAGGCGGCCAACCCCATGAAGGCTTCGTGTTCGGAGAAATCGAAATCGATCTCAACGCCGACGGCTACTCGATCACGATTCCTGAACTCAACTTTCAGGAGAGTCAGACGACCTTTGGGTAAGTCCAGCTTCTCGAGGTCTCGGAGGGTGTGCGACAGGCTTGTTTTCGGGCTTTTTGAAACCGGTCGTTTCCAAACCGGATTCACTCGAAGTAACGAGTCAAAGGGCTGGCCCGCCTCACAATCTCATGAGGTTGCACGACCTTGGGCGAGTGAGGAAACTCCTTGGTCGCGACTAGGGAGGCTTGTTTGCGATCCGTTTTTGGAAGGAGAGCGGGGTGCTTAACTGCTTTGTTCATGCCGACTTATCGCATTTGGCTTGCTACTTGGTCGTCTTAGAACATTCAGGCGGCCACTGCTTCCACCTTGCTCCGCAGTGAGCTTCGCGGGATCGCAGCGGGAGATCCGGCTTCAGCACGACAAATTCGCGATCGACACCTGCGCGTTTCACAACGACCCGACGAACTAGGGAGGCTGGGCGCTCGTGCTTAGCGGGATGGCCTCACCTTGAACCTTACCTACACGGCCGTCACCGGGCAGAATGGGGCACCGGGCTCGCGATCGTGCTGTGCGGCATGATCCTGCTGCGTTGCGCTAATCTCTTACAAAAGCAAATGCAGAGCCACTTCAAAGCCTGCCTGCGGGCGTGAAAGCGGCCCCGCAAGACTAGCTCTCTGAAGCCTTTCTGCGTGCGACCCGGTTGCATGCTTTTGCCAGCAAGGGCGCAAGTGCATCGATTTTAACGGGCTTGTTCATGTAGTCATTCATGCCTGCGTCGAAACAACGTTGGCGATCGGCAGGAACAATATTAGCTGTCAGAGCGATGATGAATGCGGGATGCGCATGCGAAAGGTTCTTTTCCATTTCACGAATTTTTTCCGTGGCTTCGATGCCGTCCATTTCCGGCATTTGCAGGTCCATCATTACGCAGTTGGGACGTTCCTTTTCGAAAACTTCCACAGCTTCTCGGCCATTCATGGCTCCGAGCGGTGCATAGCCCAACCTTCGAAGCAGGGCGAGAATCAGCTTGAGATTTATCTTGTCGTCCTCGACCGTGAGAATGCGCAGGGGATGTTGTTCCGCGAAGGTGATGTCGAGTTTCAAGGGCGTGCCGCCGTCGGATTCTTTTCGCAAAACTTCGCTTTCCTCGAGCGGGACAGCGAAAATGAATTTCGCGCCGTGGCCAAAGTCGCTCCGCACTTGCAGGGTGCCTCCCATCAACTCGGCAAGGCGTCGCGAGATCGATAGACCAAGCCCGGCTCCGCCATGCCGTCGGGAGATGCTCGAATCCGCCTGCGTGAACGGAAGAAAGACGCGATCGATCTGATCAGGGGCAATGCCGGGGCCGCTGTCCTCGACGGTAAATTCGTAGATGTTTGTATTGCCCGTTCGTTGCAGACCAATCTTCACGGTCCCCAAGTCGGTAAACTTGATCGCATTCCCAGCAAGGTTGAGAAGGATCTGACGAACGCGGTTTGCATCCCCGTTTAGATGCTGCGGAATATTTTCACCGACCCAGACTTCAAACTTCAGCTTTTTCTGGGCGGCTTGCTGCGTAAAAAGACTGTGGATTTCCGCGAGGATTTCGCGAGGCTCAAATCGAATTTTCTCAATGGGCAAATGATTCGCCTCGATGCGGCTGAAATCCAAAACGTCGTCAAGGATGTGCAACAAAGCCTCGCCGCTGGAGGCGATGATTTGCACGTATTCTCTCGATTCCGGAGGCAGGTTGGGTGTTCTTGCGAGCAGTTCGGAGAAGCCAAGGATTCCATTGAGCGGCGTGCGCACCTCATGACTCATCACCGCGAGAAACTCGCCTTTAGCACGTTCGCCGGCACGGGCTTTTTCGGAGAGTTCCTTTTCAAGGGAGAGGGCGCTCGCGAGTTTGTCCTCGCGGATACGCTCCGTGGTGACGTCGCGAAACGCCCAAATTCTGCCGTAGTGCCTGCCGGCCTTATCGCGGACTGGTGAAGAGAATCGGTCGAGAATTGTGCCGTCGTGCAATTCGATTTCATCCCGGCCAATCTCGTCCGAATTTGAATAGAGCTGGGCGACTCTCTCGGCAAACTCCCGGGGATTCTTCGTTTTGTCGGTGACATAGGCGATCTGTTTCGCGTCGTCGCTGTTCTCCGCAATTTCCGGTGGAATTTTCCACAAGTCGTTCATCCGTTGGTTCTGGAGAATCTTTCGACCGTTGTGGTCCACCACCAAGATGCCATCTAGCGCGCTGTCTACTTGAGCTTCGAAGAAGGCAGTCTTCCAAAGCAACGCTTCCTCAATGCGTTTGCGGTCGGTGATGTCACGCTGGATGCCGATGAATTGGGTCGAACCGCCATTTGGCGACGGAATGGGGGCGAGTGAAAGTTCATTCCAAAAGGGCGTACCATCCTTCCGGTAATTCAGAATTTCTCCTTCGAACGGCTCGCCGACGTTGAGAGCTGCGCGGATTTTTAAAATGACTTTTTGATCGCTGTCCGGACCTTGCAAAATTGCGCAGCTACGGCCGAGAACTTCGCTTTCCTCATAACCGGTGATTTTGGTGAAGCTGTCGTTCGCGTAGGTGATCAGGCGTTTCTCGTCGCAGATTAACACGCCCTGCGAAACCTCGCCCAGCGCGCGCTCGCGCAGATGGAGGATTGCTTCCCGTCGTTTGCGCTCGCTGATGTCGCGGATGATGCCGAGCAAATTCCCGTCCGGCATCATCGTCGCCATGACCTCCGCCGGAAATGTTGAGCCATCCTTGCGTCGGAAATGCCATTCGTGCGGAAAGTTGGCTCGTGACTTGATCGCAGCCAATGTTGGCTCGATCCGCACGGCCTCTTCCTCGACAAGAATGTCCGAGGCGTTCAAGCCGACAAATTCGGCGAGGGTGTAGCCGAGCATGCGGCAGATGCTGGCGTTGCCGTCGAGATAGGTGCTGTTGGAGTCCGCAATAACAATGCCGTCCGGAGCATATTCAAAGAGCGTGCGATAACGTTCCTGGCTCTCCCGGCGTTCATCGTCGCGCGCGAAATTGCCGAGGGCGAATGAAATGTCTCCGGCGGCCTCCACTAGCAATGCGATTTCCTTGTCCTGAAAAAAATCCAGCTCATCCGTGTAGACGCTGAGTGTCCCGCACGCTTTGTCCTTCATCCGAATCGGGAATATCGCTGCGCCGCGAAAGTCACGTCGCATGGCCTCCTCGCGCCAGTCGGCCATGCCCGGGTCATTGAGCACATCCTGGCAAACGTAGGGCTTGTTCTCGAGGAGGGCCTTCCCCACAGGATCGCTCGTTCCCGATCCTTCGACGGTATGAATTTTGACGCTCCTCAAAAAACCGTTCTCATCGCCGCACTCCGCGACGGGCGATAGTGTATGGGTGCTGTCATCGTGCCATCCGATCCAAGCCATGCGGAATTCGCCGAACTCGACGAGCACCTCGCAAACCTTTCGTAGCAACGCGTCCCTGTTCGGCATCCACACGATCGCCTGATTGACCTGGCTCAATGCGGCGTAAAGTCGCGAGAGACGGGCGATCTCGCGTTCGCGTTCCTTGAGGGCCGTAATGTCACGGGCGATTTTCGAAACGCCGACAATCCGTCCCCGGCTGTCCTTGATCGGAGAGACTGTGACCGAGACATCGATCAGGCGGCCGTTTTTGGTTTGCCGCAGGGTCTCGAAATGTCGCACGTGTTCGCCGCGTTTGAGCTTCCCAAGGATGAGAACTTCCTCGTCCTGACGGTCCGCGGGAATCAATCGCGTAATGGAGGTGCCGACCATTTCATTGGCTGCATAACCGAACATTCTTTCCGCTCCGCGATTCCAACTGGTGATGATGCCCGTCAGATCCTTGCCAATGATGGCATCGTCCGAGGATTCGACGATGGCGGCGAGGCGCGCGGACGGTATTTCCGCATTCTTTCGTGCAGTGATATCGGCGCGAATGGCCACGTATTGGCGCGGTTTTCCGTGCTCGTCCAGAAACGGCACAATGGTTGTATCCACCCAATATAGAGAGCCATCCTTTGCACGATTACGAATCTCTCCCTTCCACACGCTTCCGCGCCCGATCGTACTCCACAAATCTTGGAAGAATTCCTTGGGATGGAAGCCTGAATTGATGACGCGGTGATCTTGCCCAAGCAGTTCCTCGCGCGAGTATTTTGAAATCGCGCAGAACTTGTCGTTTACGAAAGTGATCTTCCCCTGCGGATCGGTGATTGCGACAATCGCATGCTCATCGAGCGCAGCCTTCAAATCACGAATCTCCCGCAGCGAGTCCTCTAGAAGACTCGCCGGCGCGTTCGCCTCTGGTGGAGACAATGGTGAACGTGGGGGAGGGTTCATGGTTGCGATCGAGCGCAACGAAAGTGGTCCCCATATTGAATGGATAGACTCAATTCACCAGCATTTATCTGTGTGACCAAGAATCCTTCACAATCGAACGCATCGTCACATTACTTGCTATTGAGCGAGCGCATCAACTCTGGGATGCCATTCCCAACTTTCTCCCGCGATTCAACCGAGCCGTCCGGAGCCTCGCTACCACCGCTGGCCCACTCCCAAGTTTTGCAGCTTCCTTCGTGGTCGGAGTTGTCGAATATCATGGTCGCCATCGCGCAAAACCTCCTCGTATTGTCGGACTGACCAATACGAGAATCTGATTTATGATTTATTACGTCGTCATTGAGCTTCTGGAGGCGGGTCCAGAAGACTACGAGAAGCTCGATGGGCGGATGATCCTTTCTGGGTTCGGGAAAACGGCCAAGAGTAAGAAGGGAGATTCCTACAACCTTTCTCGGGGCGTTTACCGGTCGCAATGTCGTCGCCATGCGAGCGATGTGATGGATATCGCCCGCGCTGCTGCAAACTCGACAGGCTGCAAGAACGAACTCATGACCATCGAAGCGGCGGATGCGCGATGGTTTCCAAATGTCGGATCCGAAACCGCATAACCAACGGATGTTGATCGGCCGTAGTTCTGCTGGCGTCTATTTGATCCAAGTGACCCGCGACTCGCGCCAGCTCAAAGTCTTTACCGTGCAGTTTGCAGCGGTATTTTCGAGAGCAAACGGAGGAACTGGATCGATGGATAACGTCTAAAGAAGCCACGAATTCGGAGCCGATTCGCACCTTTTTAGAATAACTTAGAAGTCGAAATTGAATCCGGGCCGGATGTTGAAGAGCCCGTCACTGTCATAGCCGACGCTCACGAAGGCGTTGAAATGGTCGGTGAAGCGATACTCGGTCGCGATCGCGCCGGAGAAGGTTCCTTTCTCACCGACAGCGGGAGTGGAATTCGCAAACACTTCCGCATAGACGCTCCATTTGTCGGTGATCTCTCGTTCGACGGAAAAATCGTAGATGAATTGGTTCATCAAAGGCTCGTCGGCGGGCGAGGTGACGAAGTCGTAGCCAAAATTTGCATTGAGAATCCAATGGCCGAATTTTTTACCGAGGATGATATAGGGCTGGTAGTCGAACTTGCCGGTGCCGATGTCGCGGTTTGTCGCGGTGGGAACCTTGAGTTTGAAAGCGAGAACGATGGCCGGCACATACGGCTTTTCGAGCAGCACCATGTAGGAGGGGGTGATTTCCAGGTCGCCGATGCCTTGGACCATCGGACCATCGGCGGGTTTGCTCCATTCGTAGAAGAACGGCTCCACGAGCATCTCGGCTCGGTCGGTGATGGCATACTCGAATTGATTGAGCGTGAAGGCGGTCTTTCCTCCGTCTTTTTCGCGTTCGAATTGAGCGCCGGCGCTGAATGCGAAATGGCCCTGCTTCCCAAGTTCCGCCGTCTCGGTTTCCAGCACGAGGTCGGCGTGGAGGCTGGAGACCAAAAGGCCCCCGGTGCAAAGAATGGCGAAAGGTCGTCGAAGCATCGAAGGCATCATTCCGCTGACGACATCACATCGCGAATGGCGACAACCCGCGCACTGGGATGACAATTGTGACACCAAGCGACGTGCTGAAAATCAGCTTCGCGGCAGCGTGACTTGAAAGATCGTGCCCGCAGTGTCGGAGGAAATGAGCTCCAGCCGTCCTCCGTGTGCTGAGGCGATTTCACGGCAGAGGCTCAATCCCAGTCCCGCTCCTCCCAACTCGCGGCCGCGGGATTCGTTGGCGCGAAAAAAGCGTTCGAAAAGCCGGGATTGCACCTCAGGCGGAATGGGAGCTCCGGCATTAACAATGCGAAAATTCACTTCGTGTTCGAGCGCGGCCAGCCGAATCGTAATTTTTCCGTCGCACGTGTTGTATTTCGTGGCGTTGTCAAAAAGGTTGAAGAAGAGCTGGCGAAGAAGGGCGGCATCGCCCGATATCGATGCGTCGGGAGCAATTTCGCTTTCGAAGTGCAGTCGGCGTTCCGTCGCAATGGGCCTAAAATCTTCGACGATGGCGGCAATGGTGCCGCTGAGATTCACAGTTTGGGATTCGGACATCAGCCGCCCCGCGTCGGCCCGAGCGAGGAGAAGAAGCTTTTCGGTGATGGTTGCGAGACGTTGGTTGTCCTCGAGGAGTTCGACCAGGACAGCCGCGTGCGGGGCCGCGGGGTTGGACTGAATTGCGATTTCGGTCCGCGCACGCATGACCGCGAGCGGAGTGCGAAGCTCGTGCGATGCGTCCGCGGCGAAGCGACTGGCTTGGGAAAAGCTTTTTTCCAGCCGTTCAAACAAGCTGTTCAACACGTGGGTAAGACTTGTGATCTCGTCGTCGCCCACAGGCTTTGGTAACCGCTTATGGAGAGTGCGGGCATCCATGCTACGCGTGGCGGCGGCAAGCTGGGCGAGCGGTTTGGTGAGACGTCCTGCCATCCACCATGCGCCCGAGGCAACGGCAATGGCGGCAAGCGGCAGGGCGATGAGGTAAGCCGTGACGAGCTCTTTCACGTCACCCTGAGCGTCCGCGATTTGTTGGGGGGTTAAAGTTGAGCCAGGCTCTTCGTGTGCGGCGTCAAGCTGCTCCTGATAAAACCAAACAGCCGAAACCGCGGCGAAAAACAGGACGATGATCGCGGAAAGAACGCCGGTGGCGATTGCGAGCCTCAGCCGAATGGAACGGATTTTCACAACGCTGTTTCCGAGAGGCAATAGCCGACGCCTCGCAGAGTGTGAATGAGCTTTGGTTCGAAATCGTCGTCCAATTTGCGTCGCAGGCGCTGCACGCAGACATCGACCACGTTGGTGCCGGGATCGAAGTGGTATTCCCAGACCTTCTCGCAAATTTGCGTGCGGGTGAAAACGTGGCCGGGTGATCGAATCAACAGCTCGAGTAACGAGAATTCCCGCGCGGTCAGCTCGATGCGGTGATCGCCCCGAGTCACCCGACGACGAGCGATGTCCATCGTGAGATCGGCCAGCCGGTAAACGGTGAGCGAGTCGCCGCTACGACGGCGCAGCAGGGCCCGCAGCCTTGCGACCAATTCCTCGACGGCGAAGGGCTTGCAGATGTAGTCATCGGCGCCGGATTCAAGTCCCTCGACTTTTTCGGGGGTGCCATCCCGTGCCGTCAGGAGAATAATCGGCACAGCATTCGACTCCGCGCGCAAGCGCCGGACGACCGCGAGTCCGTCGAGGCCCGGCAGCATGATGTCGAGGACGACCACATCGTAGGGCTGCTCCCGAATGGCTTCGAGACCCTCGTCGCCGCGGTGCAGGACATCCACGCTCCATCCCGCTTCCATGAGCGCGCGTCGCACCAAAGCGGCGATCGGCTTTTCGTCTTCTACAACCAGCGCGCGCATGGAGTCAGATTAACCCGCCATACAGGCATTGTCAGAACTTTCGGGGAGGCCTGAACTTGGTTCCGGCTTACTTCTTGGCGACGTCTTCTGCGGCTTCCTTGGCCTGGTCTTCGGGCGTCTCGATTTCTGTTGCCGCAATTTTCCCGGTTTTTGCGTCAACCTGAATTTCGGTAATATTCTTCGTCTTTGGCAGAGTGATATCGAACGACCAGACGAGTTTTCCGTGTTCCCGTTCGAGTTCCGCCGACTTGATTTTTCCTTCGGGCACATTGGCGAGCGCTGTCTTTTCCGCATCGGCCTGCGTGACTTCGGCCTGGGCAAGCAGGTTCTTTCCGGGGGACTCTCCAAATGCGCCGGAAATTCCCAGGACGGTAAGAATTGCAAAAATGGCTGATTTGATCGTGGTTTTCATAGGCAGCAAATTCTTCCATGCCGCATGACGCGAGCGGCCCGCAGCGGATGACAAAAACGTCATCACCCGCGGCGCAATGGCGTCATGTCCTCCCGGCGAATGTCCGGCGATGTCATTTTTTGTCGCCAGCGCGGCGAGTTTCCTTCGCCGCGTGCTTGATGTTTTTCTTCGACCGACGGTGTTCCTCCCGGTGGCGGTTGCCGCGTATTTGGCGATAAACGTTCTGGGGCTGACCGCCGCGCTGCATGAGGAGAAGGGGCGAGCGGATCTGGTGAGCGGTGACACCGGACATTACCTCGACATCGGTCGCACGTTCGCGACCGGGGACTTTTCAATGGCATATGTGCGGGACAAGCCGCATCGCCAGCCCCTCTATCCCTTGCTTTTGTCGCCGGTTTTTCGATGGGGGAACGGCTCCCTTTTCGCGCTGGCAGCCGTCAATATCGTGGTTGGCGCACTGACTCTCGTGCTGATTTATGAGGGGATCCGAAGGCGGCTCGGCCAACCTTTGGTGGCAGCCGGGATGGCGGTGTTATTTGTCGTGAACGACTTCATGTTATCGCAGACCACGCGACACCTGCTCACGGAGCCGCTTCACGTCCTCTTGATGACGGGAATCATCCTCGCCTTGCTGAGGTATCTCGAAACCCGTCAAATCGGTGCCCTGCTTGGTGCGGCGGCGCTCACCGGATTGGATTATCTGGCCCGCCCCAACGGGCTTTTCGTGATGGCCGCACTGCTCGTCACATTATTGGCGGGAGAATC
>JGI24033J26618_1000080_pt1 | contig 14205 bp, 11 predicted proteins | sample KBSMisM7withPhiX_FD_26618 | JGI IMG/M metagenome (IMG submission 26618)
CGCGGCAGGCGCGGCCGTCGTGTCGGCCGGCCCCGCGTTCGACGGGGGAGCCGTCGTGAACGAAGAAAAGCGCGTCCTCACCGAGCCGCCGCCGCGGCCCGATGCGGCGACCATTTACACGAGCGCTCGCAACGACGCCATGCCACCCGGCGAAGCGGCCACGAGCGTCAGCCTGGCCTCGGCCCTCTCCAACTTGAATCTCGCGAACGCCGCCGTCCTCGCTGCGATTCCGAACCGTTATGCCTTCAGTGAAGGCGTCACCGGCACGAATATCGGCGACGGCGGGAACGACATGTATGACGGCGGCAATTTCCTCAACACGAACCTCGGCAGCTCGATCCCCTACTCGGACAACGTGATCGCCACGAGCGCCGCGCTCGGCACCGGCGGGCAATATTTCACCCACAAATACAACGGATTGTTCGTGTTCGTCGCCGATGTCGTGGGACTGAGCTACTTCGAGATCACCGGCAATCTCGGTGCGGACGGAAGCGGCTCGACGGACTCCGCCGTGCTCTCCGTGCAGCGCAACGGCGTGACCTATCGCGGCTTCGTGAAACGGGTTTACGCCGCAGGCGACCCGTCGGTGAACCATCTCATTATCGTCGCCGACAACGGCAGCGTCACGCACGAGACCTCGACCGACACGAACAACGATTACCACCGCCTCACGAACCTCACGGGCGTCACCCGCATCTACGATCTGCTCTACGCGGGAACGAGCGGCGCCTACATCGACAACACCGCCGCGCTCGGCATCATGAACGCCTTCCTCGATGCCGTGCTCGCGGGGGACTGGGTCACGGAAAGTCCATCGAGCGGGACCGTGGCGCCCGGCGGATCTCAGGCGGTCTCGCTGACGATCAGCGCCGCGAAGCTCGCCGCCGGCAACTACACGCGCACGCTTTTGATCGACTCGAACGACCCGCTCCATCCGCAGTCATCGCTGCCGATCACGCTACAGGTGCTGGCCGTGCCGACCATCGCCGTGACTCCCGCGGGGAGCTTCTCCGCGAGCGGCTCCTACCGCGGACCGTTCACCGGAACGCAGGTTTACACGATCAACAACCCAAGCGGCGGCTCTGTCGTCTGGACCGCGAGCAAAGCCGCCCCCTGGCTCACGCTTTCCACCGCCGGCGGCACGCTTGCGGCCGGCGCCAGCACGACCGTGACGGCTGGCATCGATTCCGTCGCCGCCAGCAAGCTCGCTTCCGGCTCCTACACCGACACGATCACCTTCACCAACGTCACCAACGGCACCGGAAATACCACGCGCCCGGCCACGCTCACGATCAATCCTGCCGGTCTGCTGGATGTCACACCAACGGCTGCCGTCACGTCTTCCGGGAATTTCGGCGGCCCCTTCACGCCGGCGAGCCACGTCTTCACGCTGACGAACATCGGCGACGCCCAGCTCGACTGGACCGCGACGGAGACGCTCCCCTGGCTCACGCTCTCATCGACCAGCGGCACGCTGAGCGCGGGCGCCAGCACGACGGTCACAGCGACGATCAATGCCTCCACGCTCGAACCGAGCAACTACTCGGGCGGCATCGACTTCGCAAACACCACGACGGGCCGTGGCAACACGTCGGGGACGGCGGCATTGACGGTGACGTTTCCCGCGCCCGTTTTCGCCGCGGAGCCCCCATTCACGGGCGGCACGTCAAACACGGTCTCGTGGAGCGCTGTCCCCGGCGCCACTGCCTATGAGGTGCAATGCTCCACCGACCCCGACTTCATCACCAACGTCACAAGCAGTGGGCCGATCACGGAAACGAGCCACACATTCGCCGCACTCGCCGACGGGAGTCTCTACCACTACCGTGTCCACGCCCGCCGCGCGGTTCCCGTCGCCGCGTCGTCGTGGAGCCAGACGACGCAGGCGGAGTTCGCAACCGACACCGCGGTGAACGTGAGTGCAAGCGCCGTTTCCGGAAGCGTCGTCCTCGCTAATAGTCAGATTTCCTTTTCGGAAAACTTCGGCGAGGCCGGCTCCGCATGGTCCGCCACGGCGTTTTCCGACGCCCTCGGAGGGACCTTTCAGCGGCTCACCTCGACCAGCGGGCCGAATACTTCGCCGTCCCTGCCGGTGAACCAGGGCGGCGATCTCCAGGCGCGCTTCAGCGGCAGCACGGGGCATGCGTTGCAGCCTTCCGCATCGGGAACACCATTCATCAACGGCTCGATCGAGGCGTGGATCGCACCGGAGGATCGCAGCGCCCTCAGTCACGGCGCACTCATGTTGCGTGCGAATCGCGACGCGTCCGGCGTGAATGGCTACGCGGCGGTCATCATCTTCTACGCCGACGGCTCCGCGAAGGCGGATTTCTCCCGGGTCACCAATAGCCAGCATGCCACGCTCAGCACATGGTTCTACACAACCACCTCGACGTTCACCGTCGGTGCGAACGAAAATATCCGGGCGCGCTTCTCGATCAACGGTTCCACCTTGTCGCTATCGCTATGGCGCGTCGCGATCGTGAGCGGAGCCGTCACGGAAACGCCCATTCCCTTTTTCAATGGCGGAAACACGCTCACCGCCACCGATGCGACATATCCCGGCGCGGGATTCGCCGGTCTTCTCGGAGCCACCTTTGGAAATACCGCCGTGCTCTTCGACGACGTCTCCGTCGCCGCGGCTTCCGCGGCCGGTTACGCGCCGAGCGGCTCACTCACGTCACCGCTGGTGACATCCGTGCCGGTCCATCGGTGGGGACAGCTTCAATTCACCGGCAGCACCGCGGCGGTCGGGACTTCTCTCCATATCGATGTGCTGGACGCAGCCGGCGCGCTGCTGGCGGCGAATGTCCCGAGCGGCACGGATCTCGGCACCCTTCCAGAACTCGCCGGCGGCACGCCCGTCCGCCTTCGCGCCAATCTCGCTACCACGGACAGCGCAAATACTCCCGCGCTGCAGGATTGGAGTGTCTCGTGGCAGGCCGCTCCCGACAATTTGATCGAGAGCGCCTGGAGTGATGCGGTCACCTCCAGCCAGGATGCTTCACCGCCGGCGATCACGATCACGTCGCCGTCCCTCACCGCCTACCCTTCGCTCGCCGTGCAGGGCACCACGTCCGATTTCTCCGGCGTCGCGACTCTCACCGTCAGCGGCTTTGCGGCAACTTCCAGCGACAGTTTTCAAAACTGGGTCTCCCCGGCAATCTCTCTGACGAGCGGCCTCAACCTCCTCGTGGTCACGGCGGCGGACAACGCCGTTCCCCCAAACAGCACGACGATTGTCTGGACCGTCGTTTGGGCGCAGGACCTCGACGGCGACTCCCTCCCGGGCGCCTGGGAATCGGACCACGGGCTGGATCCCGCGGACGCGACCGGGGTAAACGGCAGGGACGGAGACCTCGATTTTGACGGCATTTCCAACTACCTCGAGTATGCGCTCGACCTCGACCCCGCCCGCAGCGACGCGGACAAGCTCCCGGCCGGTGCGCTGGAGACAAACGCATCCGACGGCAAGCGCTACCTCACCCTCAGCTACCGCCGCCGACTCGATGCCCCCGGGACCCTTCACTATGTCGTCGAAATATCCACGAACTTGGCCGATTGGAACGCCGCCACCGGCGATCAGATCGAAACGATTTCCACCGAACCCGTGGACGACGGGATCGCCGAGCAGGTAAAGGTGCGCATCCATCCTGCCATTACCGATTCCACTCCTCCGGCGAAGTTCGTGCGACTGCGGGTTCAATCGGATTGACGGCGCGCGCCGACGGGAAGGAATTTGCAAGTTGCGAGGCGCAGGACATGTTTGCCGCGTGAAAGTTGTCCTACTCGCACTCACGCTCGGCGCGGCATTCGCAACCCAGGCCGCGCCTGTGAAGGTCGCCTGCGTGGGCGACAGCATCACATTCGGAGTCGGCGTCGAAAATCGCGCCCGCGACAGCTATCCCGCCGTGCTCGGCCGCCTGCTCGGGCGTAACTTCGATGTGCAAAATTTCGGTTCCTCGGGCGCGACGTTGCTCGAGGCGGGCAATAACCCCTACGTGAAAACGAGCGCGTTTCGCGACGCGACGAAATTCCGGCCGAATGTCGTCGTCATCCTGCTCGGCACGAACGACTCCAAGACGCGCAACTGGGACGGTCGCGCGGCTCAATTCCTTCCCGATTACAAGGCCCTCGTCGCGCATTTCGCGCACCTGCCGGGACCGCCAAGAATTTTCGTCTGCCTGCCGCCGCCCGCCCGGCGGCGCGATGGCGACATCCGCGAGCGGGTGATCGCCCGTCAGCGCCAGCTCGTCCGGCAAATGGCCGCGGCGGAAAAGCTCCCGCTCATCGATCTCGATACACCCTTTCGCGGACACCCTGACTGGCTGGCGGACGGCATTCATCCGAATGCGGCCGGGGCAGCGGCAATGGCGAAAATCGTCGCGGCTGCGATTCGGAATTAAAAATCTGTCATGCGCGGCCGCGGTTCGGGTTCATTCCACCCGGCGAGAGTCGGGGCGCATGAACTTTCCGTCCGCGCTCGCGCGCCTTGTTTCCGCCTTCCAGCGCCCGCTCCTCTTTGTTCCCGTGGCCAGCCTGTTGTTTCTCGCAACGAGCCTGCATGCGGTTCTTGAAAACGCGCAAACTCCCCACGGACGGAAGGACTTTCTCGAGGGCGACACCGGCCATTACCTCGACATCGCCCGCGACTTTTCCCGCGGAGATTTTTCCATGTCCTACGTGCGGAATCGTCCGCATCGGCAGCCGCTCTATCCGCTGCTCCTCGCTCCGGTGATGCTCGCGAGCGGAGAGAATCTCGCGGCGCTCGCGACGGTCAACGTCGTCCTGGTCGTATTGACCTTTCTGCTCGTCTATTTTGGCCTGCTTCATCGGCTCGGATCCCGCGTGGTCGCCGCCGCGGCCGGCGCGCTCTTCCTGCTCAACCCCTTTGTTCGCGCGCAATGCACCCAGCATCTGCTCACCGAGCCGCTGCACCTTTTCCTCATGGTGGGAATTCTCTTCGCGTTCTGGGATTATCTGGAAACGCGGCGCTCAGGGAGCCTCATCGCGGCGGCCGCGCTCGGCGGTCTCGACTATTTGGCGCGACCGAATGGATTGTTCGTGACGTTGGCGTTGGTGGCCGTCGTGGTCCTCGTCGAGGGACGCCGCCTCCTGACGCGACGGGGAATGCTTGCTCTCGGCCTGGCGGCGCTGGCGTTCGTGACGATCAGCGCACCGAGCTGGGTGCCACGATACCGGGATTTCGGAAACCCGATCCATCACGGCTATCTGAGCAATTACCTCTGGGTCGACACCTACGCGAAAGGCCACGTCGGCCAAAAATTTGCGACCTACACGGCTCGTGATTATTTCGCCACCCACGGCGGCCTCGATGTCGCGAAGCGCTGGCTGCAAGGGGCGTGGGAGTGCGGCATGGCGATTCCCGTGCGCGTGGAAGGGCGCTTCCCATTTTTGTTTTTCCTCGCTTTGGGGGGAGCCGGAATGGCCCTTTACGGTGGCCCCCGAAGCCTCCGCGCCCTGCTCCTGTTCGGCATGGTGCAGGCGTTGCCGCTGGTCTGGACGAATCTCTCGAATCCCACCGTGCGCGTTCCCTATGCCGCGGCCGTGCCGTTCGAGCTCGTTTTCGCGGCGGTCGCTTTGCACTTTGCAATCGAAGCGGTGCGCTCGCGATCAGCCGCCGCAATCGGGAGTCCCGGCGGGCGGGTCGTTACGGCGGCGTTTCGGCCAGGCAATAGCCCACGCCACGCAGGGTGTGGATGAGCTTCGTCGCGACGTTCTCATCCAGTTTTCGCCGCAGTCGCTGCACGTAAACGTCCACCAGATTCGTGCCGGGATCGAAATGGTAGTCCCACACCTTCTCGCAAATTTGCGTGCGGGTGAAGACGTGGCCCGGTGAACGCAGCAACAGCTCGAGCAGCGCAAACTCCCGCGCGGTGAGGTCCACCCGCTCGCCGGCGCGGGTGACCCGGCGCCGCGACACGTCCATCACCAGGTCCGCCACGCGGTAGATCGTCAGCGATTCCCCGCTGCGCCGGCGCAGGAGCGCGCGCACCCGCGCCAGCAGCTCCTCCGAGGCAAAGGGCTTCGCGAGGTAATCGTCGGCGCCGAGATTGAGGCCCTCGACCTTTTCATAGGTTTCGCCGCGCGCCGAGAGCAGCAGCACGGGCACGGCGTTCGACTCCGCCCGCAGCCGCCGCAGGACCGAAAGGCCGTCCAGACCGGGCAGCATGATATCGAGGACGAGAATTTCGTAGGGCGTCGCGCGCGCGGCTTCCAGGGCTTCATCCCCCTGGTGGAGGACGTCGACGGCAAATCCCGCCTCGACGAGCACCCTGCGCACGAGAGTGGCGATTTTCCTCTCATCCTCGATGACCAAAGCGCGCATTTCCCGATCTTAATGGAATCCGCCGCGTGAGCGAGGGGAAGACTGCGCGCGGCCGGTCACGTTCAATACCACGTTTCCTTCCGGGGCACTCCGCCCAGAACGATGCGAAATCCGTTGTTGTTCCGCCGCTGCCCGGGCGGGTTCTTGTCGCGGAAGGACGTCTTTAAATATTCATCGTCGTCGTTGAAGCACGAGGCGCCTCGCAACACTTTCCGGGTGTCATTGTGGTCGTATTCATCTTCGCACCACTCCCAGACATTTCCTCCGAGATCGTAAATTCCGGCCGCGTTGGGCGGGAAACTCCCGACCGGCGAGGTTTCCCGAAAATCGTCCACCGCCAGCGCCGGATGGTAATTTCCCGCCGCCACCGGCGGCGGAAAGGACGCGCCCCAAGGATAACCCTTCGTCTTCCCGCTGCGCTCCGCGGGGGTTTTCCAGGGCTCGGAAAGCAAACCCGCCGCCGCGCTCCATTCGCGATCTCCGGGAAGGCGATAAAAAAATGCGTCGGAAATGGCCCCCCGGTTGCGCTCGCGGCAGGTAAGCCAGACGCAAAAGGCAACGGCTTCATCCCACGTGACATTCACCACGGGATGCTCCGGCGCCTGGGAAAAATCGCACGCGGGGAATGTCGCTCCCGTCTCTTCGCAATAAATTTGATAGTCCCTCCGGCGAAGTTGCCAGATGCAGAAAAGCGTCATGTGCTCGGGAATCGGCACAAAGGAGAGGCCAAGATCGTTGATGAAGGGTTGTTCGCGCCGGGCGACGACGGGATCCCGCGTGCTCACGAGTTCCGGAGGCGGTCGGTGGGTCCCGAGTTCGCGAAACGCGGCCAGCAACTTCTTTCGATGGCCGAGCTTTTTGATGCCGATCTTTTGCAGATCCTCGTCCGTCAGATCCGCAAGGAGGGAATCATCAATTGCGTGGCTCGCAAATACGGCCGCCAGATCGCGCAACGCCAGGCGATCCAGAATCGGTTCGAGCTTGGAGGACATGGAAAAACCGTGACGCCAAAGTCATAACCGCTTTCTGGCTGAAAATGAACTGCTTTTCCGTGGAGGCTCCCGACCGGCCTCCCTCCATCCCAAAAATGCGCTTGTCCTTTTTAGGAAACCGAAAATACTGATTTCGTTTCCAATTTACACGATGCCCAGACTCTCCGTCCAATCGCGCGCCGCCGCCGTCAGGACGGCCGCGCCACGGGAGCGGATTGTCACCGGGGCGCGCCGGCATTTCTTCGCGCATGGCTTTCGCTCCGTGACGATGGACGACCTCGCGGCGGAACTCCGCATGAGTAAAAAGACGCTCTACGAACATTTCCCCGGCAAGGCGGTCCTGCTCGAGGCGGTGGTCGCCACGAAGTTCGATCAGGTCGAGCGCGAGCTGGCGGCAATTGCGGACGATGCCTCCCGGGACCTGCCCGACCGCCTGCGCGCGCTCCTCACTTGTCTTCGTGGGCACACCGAGGAGGTTCAACCATCCTTTGTGCGGGACGTGGCGCGGGAGGCGCCGGAGCTGTTTCTGCGCGTGCGGGAGCGGCGTCGCGCGGTGATCCAGCGTTTTTTTGGCGGGCTTCTCCGCGAAGGACGCGCCGCCGGAATGATCCGCAAGAATGTGCCGGAGCGGCTGCTGATCGAGGCCTTGATCGGGATGACGGACGCGATCGTGAATCCGCAAATGCTCGAGGAACTCGCTCTCACTCCCAAGGCGGCGTTCAGCGAGATCATCACGCTCTTTCTCGAGGGCGCGAAGACGGAGAAGGGACGGCGAAAGCTATGAAGCGCGCGCTCTGCCTCTTCGCGGTCGCGGGTCTGCTCGCGGCCTGCTCGCGGAGCGATTCGACGCGCGTGCAAGGCTACGTCGAGGGTGAGTTCGTCTATGTCGCCTCACCGCTTGCGGGTCAGCTCGAGACGTTGACCGTGCGTCGCGGCCAGGAGGTCAAGCCCGGCGACCCGCTCTTCGCGCTGGAGCACGGCGCCGAATCGGCGCAACGCGACGAGGCGGAGCGCAAGCTCGCGCAGGCGCGGGCCACGCTCGCGGACGCGAAGCAGGGCCAGCGGCCCAGTGAAATCGAGGCGTTGCGGGCGCAGTTGCAGCAGGCCCAGGCGGCGCAGGCGCTCGCCGAAACGGAGTTCATTCGGCAGGAAAAACTCGTCCACACCGGCGCCGCGGCCGTGCAGGAGCTGGATCGGGCGCGCTCCACCCGCGACCAGGATCGCAAGCGCACCGCGCAGCTCGAGGCCGATTTGCAAACGGCGCAGCTCGGTTCGCGATCCGGCCAGATCGAGGCGGCGGCCGCGAATGTCCGCGCGCTCGAGGCCGCGCTCGCGCGGGCGGATTGGGATCTCGCGCAAAAGCAACAAGCCGCACCGATGGCAGGCCTGGTTTTCGACACGCTCTACCAGACGGGCGAATGGGTCGCCGCCGGCCGGCCGATCGTCGAACTCTTGCCGCCGCAGAATGTGAAGGTGCGCGCGTTCGTGCCGGAAGGGCGGATCGGAAGTCTGCGTTACGGCGAAACGGCCCGCGTGTTCGTCGATGGCGTCGATGCTCCCTGTTCCGGCAAGGTGAGCTTCATTTCGCCGCGTGCGGAATACACGCCGCCGGTGATCTACAGCCAGGAAAGCCGCGGGAAGCTCGTGTTCATGGTCGAGGTGAGATTCGATGCCGCCACCGCCGCGAAGCTGCATCCCGGCCAGCCGGTGGATGTCGAATTTGTCGCGCCATGAGCGAGGACCTCGCGATCGACGTTCGCGGGATGACGAAGCGATTCGGCGACCGCACGGTGGTGAACGACATCGCACTGCAGGTGCGCACGGGCGAAATCTACGGCTTCCTCGGGCCGAACGGCAGCGGCAAGACGACGTTCATCCGCATGCTCTGCGGGCTGCTACGCGCCGACGCCGGGAGCGGTGCGTGCCTCGGCTACGACGTGATCCGCGAGAGCGAAGCGATCAAACGCAACGTCGGCTACATGACGCAGCGGTTCAGCTTCTACGAGGATCTGAGCATCGCCGAAAATCTCGACTTCGTCGCGCGCATGTATGGCGTTCCGAATCGCCGCGAAGCCGTCGCCCACAGCATCGAGCGCCTCGGCCTCGCCGGCCGTCAGAAGCAACTCGCCGGAGAACTCTCCGGCGGTTGGAAACAACGTCTCGCGCTCGCGGCGTGCCTCATTCACGAGCCGAAGCTGCTCCTGCTCGACGAGCCGACCGCCGGCGTGGATCCGAAAGCGCGACGCGATTTCTGGGAGCAGATTCACGAACTCGCCGCCGGCGGGCTCACGGTCCTCATCACCACGCACTACATGGACGAGGCCGAGCGCTGCCACCGGCTCGCCTACATCGCCTACGGCAATCTGCTCACGCACGGCACGGTGCGCGAAGTGATCGACCACGTCGCGCTCACGACGTGGAGCGTCTCGGGGCCGGATTTGCCGGGGCTCGCGCGGAAATTGCGCGGAAAACCCGGCGTCCAGCAGGCGGTGGCCTTCGGAAGCATGCTGCATGTCAGCGGTGACGACGACGCGGCGCTCGAGCGGGCGATCGAGCCATTCCGCGCGGATTACGAATGGACAAAAATCCGGGCCGGGCTCGAGGACGTGTTCATCCACCTCATGGATCGCTCGACGGACAACTTCGACGCATGAACGAACGCTCCGGATTTTCCGCCCGCCGGCTCGGCGCAATCATCGTGAAGGAGTTCACGCAGATGAAGCGCGATCGCGTCACGTTCGCGATGATGCTCGGCATCCCCGTGATCCAGCTCCTGCTCTTCGGCTACGCGATTAATTCCGATCCGCGCCACCTGCCGGCCGCCGTGCTCTCCGCCGATCATGGACCGCAGGCCCGCACGATCCTGACCGCCCTGAAAAACAGCACCTATTACGACTTCGTGCGCGAGGTGAAGACCGAGCATGAGGGGCGCGATCTGCTTGCCCGCGGCCAGGTGCAATTCGTCATCAACATCCCGCAGAATTTCTCGCGCGACCTCGTGCGCGGCGACCGCCCCGCGATTCTCGTCGAGGCCGACGCCACCGATCCCGCCGCGACCGGACAGGCGATCGGCGCGCTCGCCACGCTCTTCGACCAGGCGCTGGCGAACGACCTCAAGGGCTCGCTCGCCTTTCTCGCCCGGACGGACGGCCCCGTGAACGTGCAGGTTCACGCGCTCTACAACCCCGAAGTCATCACGCAATACAACATCGTGCCGGGTTTGATGGGCGTGATCCTCACGATGACGATGGTGATGATCACCGGCCTCGCGATCACCCGCGAACGCGAGCGCGGCACCATGGAGACGCTGCTCTCGATGCCCACGCGGCCGAGCGAGGTGCTCGTCGGCAAAATCGTGCCCTACATCATGGTCGGCTACGTGCAGATCAGCATCATCCTGCTGGTGGCGCACACGCTCTTCCACGTTCCGATGCTTGGCAGCATCCCGCTGCTCCTGGCGGCGGCGTTCGTCTTCATCGCCGCGAATCTCTCCCTTGGCATCACGATCTCCACCGTCGCGAAGAACCAGCTTCAGGCCATGCAGATGACGTTTTTCTTCTTCCTGCCTTCGATTTTGCTCTCGGGCTTCATGTTTCCGTTTCGCGGCATGCCGCCTTGGGCGCAAGGAATCGGCGAGGTCTTTCCGCTCACGCATTTTCTGCGGATCGTGCGCGGCATCCTGCTCAAGGGAAATGGCGTGAGCGACATCGCGCGCGACGTCTGGCCGCTCGCGCTCTTCGCGGCGATCGTGCTGACGATCGGCGTGAAACGCTATCGGCAGACGCTGGACTGATTTCGCGCGATTTTCACGCGGCCTTCATCAATTTCCCACGCGGCCGCTTCATGGTCGGCGCATGTTCGATGCGCCCACGAGATTGCTTCGTCTGCTGGCCGGAGACGCGACGGCGCAACGGGAATGGCTGCACGAACGCGATTGGCGTTGGGCGGGCACCTGCTGCGCGATCATTTTCCTCGGCGGCGGAATTTACGGCGCCACGCTCGGACTCTGGCGTGACGGTCTGCAGGCCGCGTTCACCGCCATTAAATTTCCCCTGCTCGTTTTCCTCACCTGCGGAGCGAATGCCGTATTCAACGGCTGTCTCGGCCAATTACTGGGCAGCGGAATGGGCTTCCGCCAAACGACGCTCGCGATCGTGATGAGTTTTGCGGTGACGGCCATCGTGCTCGCGGCGGTCGCGCCGATCATGCTGTTCCTGCTCTGGAACACACCTCCGCTCGCGGAGGGAAACGCCCTCGGCGGACATAGCATCACGCTGCTCGCGCACGTCGGAATGATCGCGCTTGCCGGCGTGATCGGGGTGCGACGCCTGTTCCGTCTCGCCGTGCAAACGAGCGGAAGCCCGTCCGCGGCGCGACGCGTCCTCCTCGGATGGCTCGTCGGCAACCTCCTGCTCGGCGCGCAGCTGGCCTGGGTGCTGCGCCCCTTCATCGGAACTCCCGGTCTGCCCGTGGAGTTTTTTCGGGATCATCCGTTCGAAGGCAATTTCTTCGAGGGCGTCTGGCGCGCGCTGCAAAACCTTTTTTAACCAAACCACACCACCATGACTGACGAACCACCCGCCCTACCGCCCCGCCACTCCTTCGACTACGTCCCGATGGACGAGCCACCCACCATCTGGAGCGTGATCTCGGCACTGCTCAAACAGCCCGGGCAGGTCGTTTACGAGCTGTTGCAAGGTCGCGCCTCCGCCGTGCTCGGCGCCCTCGCGCTCGTCGCGGTCGCCTCACTCGCTCTCTACGGCGTCGTGGTCGGCAGTCTTGCGGGCGGCGCGCAATACTGGATCGCCCCGGTAAAAATCGTGGGCGGCTCCGCGGTGGCGGCCCTCATTTGCCTGCCCAGCCTGTTCGTCTTTCTCTGCCTCAATGGAGCGGACGCGCGCCTCCGCCACGTCGCGGGCCTGATGATCGCCAGCATCTGCCTCATGGCGATTCTGTTGATGAGCCTCGCGCCGATCGCGTGGATTTTTTCGCAATCCACCGATTCCGTCGCCCTCATGGCGACGCTGCACATCCTGCTCTGGATCGTGGCGCTCGGCTTCGGGCTGCGACTCCTCTCAAAATCCGCCGTCCTCGCGTGGAGCGGTGCGAGCAGCCGGCTCGGCGTCTGGACGTGCATCTACGTGCTCGTGTGTCTGCAAATGATGACCGCGGTGCGGCCCATCGTCGGCACCGCCACCACTTTCCTGCCGCAGGAAAAACAATTCTTCCTCGTGCACTGGATGCATGTGATCGGCGGCGCGAACAGCCGCTAGCTGATCCGCTCGAGCAGCCAGGCCTTGAGATCCGCGATGGCGATGCGCTCCTGTTCCATCGAGTCGCGATGGCGCAGCGTGACGGTGCCCTGCTTTTCCGGTCCGTTCTCGCCGACGGTGTCGAAATCGATCGTCACGCAGAAGGGCGTGCCGGCTTCGTCCTGGCGGCGGTAGCGACGGCCGATGGCGCCGGCCTCGTCGTATTGCACCATCATGTGCGGGCGCAGCAGGGCGACGACTTCCTCGGCCTTCGCGACGAGCTCGGGCTTGTTCTTGAGGAGCGGGAAGATGCCGACCTTGATCGGCGCCATGCGCGGATGGAAACGCAGCACGGTGCGCGTCTCGGCATTGCCTTTCTCGTCGGTGACGGTCTCCTCGGCGAACGCCTCGCAAATGAGCGCAAGCGTGGTGCGATCGACGCCGGCACTCGGCTCGACGACGTGCGGGACGAATTTTTCGTTCTTCTCCTGATCGAAGTAATCGAGCGGCTTGCCGCTGGCCGCGATGTGCGCGGAGAGGTCGTAATCCGTGCGATAGGCGATGCCCTCGAGCTCGCTGATGCCGAACGGGAACTCGTATTCGAGGTCGTAGGTCTTCTTCGAATAAAAGGCGCGATCGCCGTCCGGAATGTCCACGACGTGGATTTTTTCGCGGGGGATGCCGATGTCCTCGTAAAATTTCAGACGCTGCTCGAGCCAGTAATCGGTGAGGGCGAGGCCATCCTCGGCGCGGCAGAAATATTCGATCTCCATCTGCTCGAACTCACGCGAGCGGAAGGTGTAGTTGCGGGGGTTGATTTCGTTGCGAAAGGCCTTGCCGACCTGCGCGATGCCGAAGGGCAGCTTCTTGCGCGAGGTGTCGCAGACATTGCGGAAGTTCACGAAGATGGCCTGCGCGGTCTCCGGGCGGAGATAGACCATGTTATCCTCGCTCTCGACCGGACCGGCGTAGCTCTTGAACATGAGGTTGAACGCGCGCGGCTCGGTGAGGTCGCGGCTGCCACAGTTCGGGCAATATTTCGCGCCGTCCTTCGCGGGGAGCTGGTCGTCACGGTGGCGGGCTTTGCAGGATTTGCAATCGACCATCGGGTCGCTGAACGTCGCCTCGTGGCCGCTCGCCTTCCAGACGGCGCGGTTCATGATGATGGAGCCGTCCATGCCGACCATGTCGTCGCGCTCGCGGACGTTGCGACGCCACCAGAAGTCCTTGAGGTTGCGCTTGAGCTCGACGCCGAGCGGGCCGTAGTCCCAAAACCCGTTCAGGCCGCCGTAGATTTCGCTCGATTGGAAGATGAAGCCGCGCCGTTTGCACAGGCTGACGATCTTTTCCATGCGCTGGGCGTTGGGGTCTTTCGTGGACATAAGGGACGGGGAGTAAACCACAGCCAGCCCGGAGAGCACAGAGGGAAAAAGCGCGCGGCGACGCGCCCGATCAAGCCGCCGACGGCGTGACGATCGCCTTCCGCCGCGAGGGCAGCGCGGTGAGAATTTTTTCCACGGCGGCCTGGGCGGTGAGGCCGTGCTTTTCGCGGAGGATCGGCACGCTGCCGTGCTCAACGAATTCGTCGGGCCAGCCGATGCGGACAACGGGC
>JGI24033J26618_1000082_pt1 | contig 13869 bp, 11 predicted proteins | sample KBSMisM7withPhiX_FD_26618 | JGI IMG/M metagenome (IMG submission 26618)
CGTGGAGGACGATTTTATCAAGACCCTGAACTGGCTCGGCGAGATCGAGAGCAAGCTCCCCACCGCCCGCGTCTCCAGCCTGGACATCGCCCGCGGCCAGTCCGGCAACGACATCCACATGAACGTCGTGGTGGATATTCCCCTCGCCGTTCCCCGCGCCACCCCCTCCCCGACGCCATGAGTCCCCTGCGTCCCATCGGTCTCCTCCTTGCCGCCCTCGCGCTCGCCTCCCTCGGTCCCGCCGTCGGCGGCGACAGCCTGTCCAGTGTCGGTCAGCTCCCCGGCGAGAAAGTTCCCATCGTCCTGCTCCCCAAGGAACGCAATCCGTTCACGCGCCACGAGGTCAAAACCGAGATCACCGCCGACAAGGAGAGCGAGGAAAGCCGGCTCCGCACCCTCCTTGGCGCAATGCCCGTCACCGGCCTCATCCGCGGCGGCGCCACCCCGAAGGTCCTGCTCGGCAGCCTCATTCTTCGCCCCGGCCACCCGATTCCGTCGTTGCTCGAGGATCAGACCGAGCATCTCATCGTCGGCACGATCACCTTGAAGCAGGTCGAAATCCTCTTCGTCGAAACTGAGCCCCACGCCGAGCCCCGCCGCATCCTCATCCCGATCGACCTCAGCCCGCACGTCACCGTGCGCCTCCCGGAGCTGCCCTCCGCCTCCGCCAAGCCGCCGGGCAAATCCAACCCACCCCCGGAATGAGCGCCCCCCCCCGCAATTTTCGACCTTCGATTTCCGAGGGGAGCACACCCCTCGAAGCCCGCCGCGCCCTTCTTCCATCCTTCCTTCGCGGCAATCCAAAGCCGAGCGAAGCGAACCGGAGCGAAGCGGAGATGGCCGAAGGCAAACAGCCGCTCATTCCTTCACTTGAAACACAGCGGCAATCCCCCGCCTTCACCCTCATCGAGCTGCTCGTCGCTCTCGTTCTCGCCGCCGCCCTCCTCACCGTCGCGGTGATGATCTACCAAAGCCTCACGGCCAGCGACAGCACCCGCCCCAGCTTCGGCGCCGTCACCCTCGGCCCCGCCTACCAAACTTTCTACGGCGTGAGCGGAACCGTAGTTCCCAACGTCTTCTTCGCGCCCAGCTACGGACGGGCCGCGCAGGCCGAAATCGTGCGCAGCGCGTTCATCGACGATCTTCAAAGCGCCTCCGCCGTCTATTGCCTCGGCCGCAACGGCGTGAACTCGTTCCGCGCCCACAGCATATCGATCTCCTCCAGCTTTCGCGGCGCCAGCTTCGACACCCCCGACGCCTTCCGCGCCCTCATCGACCCCACCGCGGCGACCTTCGTTTCCTACCGCGGCGCCTCCACCGCCACGAACGCCTCGATTTTCATCCTTTCTCCCGCCGACGCGCCCAGGCCTGCGACCTCTACGTCGCCGGAGATCCTTCCGACGCTCTCCGTGCGCGCGATCTACGACATCGATCTCACGCCCACCACGTCGCCCTCCGGCACCTACGTGAGCGTGAAGCGCTACGGCATCGTCGCCACCACCGCGAGCAGCGGCCTCCTCGGTTCCGTTCCCACCGACTACTACGACGTTTTCTATCCGACGCCGAAGCCGACGGACGGCGCCACCATCCCATTCAACCCCCTCGTCGTCTGCTTCGAGCGCGCAGCCCGCGCCGCCGCCGTCGAGGGCGACACCATCGACCGGTTCAAGCGGGCCGCCGAGCGGCCGTTCTACTTCGTCTGGTGGCCCGATCCCACCGCCCACACGCTCGAGGCCCTTTCCGCGTCGTCCCCCTACGGGGCGGCCGATCCCCGCGCCGCCTACTTCGCCATGGGCGCCCGCACCGCGTTCTTCCTCGTCGTCCCCATGTTTCCCTCGCTGTGAAAACGCATCTCCCCCGCAAAATCGCCGCACCCGGTAGGGTCGCCGCGCTGCGGCGACCGGTCATCGCAGCNCGATGCCCCTACCTCATCCCCACCCACAACGGCGGTCTACCGCACGCCCACCGATCCGTCTCTCAATTGCCTTCGGCTGTCTCCGCTTCGCTCCGACTCTCAACTCTCAACGCTCAACTCCCCCGCCGCGGCTCCGTCCTACTCGCCGCCCTGCTGCTCATCGCCGTCATGGGCTTCCTCACCGTCGCGTGGATCGCCCTCGTCTCCGCCCGCGGCAGCTACGTGGAGCAAATGTCCGCCGCCACCCAGCGCCGCATCGCCCTTGAAAACTCCCGCGCCCTCGCCCAGGAATTCATGCTGGAACGCGTCCTCCCCTCCTCGTCCGGCGCCGCGTTCAACTATCCCGACTCCTCCGATCCCGCCGCCTCCGCCTGGGGCGGCATCAACGTCCCCGCCTGGGGCAGCGCCCCGCTCCTCTCATCGACCAAGTCCGCCGGCGCAAACTACTTCAACCCCGGCAACGGCGACGACTACTTTCTCCCCGTCACCGTCACCCTTCACGACGGCAATACCGACCCGGACCGCGACTTCCAGATCGACCCCTACCCGACCCGCACCTTCCAGATCAAGTCCCGTTCGCCCCTTCTCGCCGGCACCCTGCTCTCGATCCAGTATCCCACCCTCAGCTCCTCCGCGACCGTCTCCATCGCCTCCCTCGACGTCGCCGGCGCCGCCTTCCTCCGCAAGACGCCGCTCTCCGCCAACTTCACGGCCGACTCCTATTCGACGCCCCTCGACGTGGGCGCAATCTCCCTCACGAATTCCGACGGCGTCGGCCTCGTCATGAACAATCTCGCCGTGCCCCGCCAGATCGCGAACCCCCGCAGCGGCGGCGCGGACTTCTACGCTTACGGCCAGTTCGACGCGATCCATAATTCCAACCCCGCCGCCAACTCCGCCTACACCAAGGCCTCCGGCGGCATCAACGTGGATGGCACCGCCGACTCCGACAACACGGACGGCGTCACCTGCGATGCCTCCGGCAATGTGACGATCACCCTCGCCTCCCTCCCGCGAACCAACGTTTACATCCCCGGCAATATTTTCACCCTCACGATCGTCGGGCAGCCCACCAGCCCCGACGCTGTGGCGGAGGACCAATACTCGACCCTCATCGTCGTGGACCAGCCGCTCTCCAGCCCCCGCGACCTCACGACCGTCACCTTCGACCAGCACAACAGCCGCCGCCTCGATCTCGCCATCAAAAAAGCCAGTTCCAGCAACGTCACCCTCCAATTCTCCACCTCCTCCGCCGTCTGGCGCCTGCTCCTGGAGCTCGAGAACACCCCCGTTACCTTCGCCACCGCCGGCACCGTCACCCTCCAGGGCGGCATCCGCTCCGACCGCACCATCGCCCATTCCACGGGCGCCGTCCGTCTCACGGCCGAGCCCGATCCCAAATACCTCGAGCAACTTGCCACTCGCACCGCCTGGGTCGAAAGCTACGCGCCATGAAATCGACCACGAATTTTCCGAAGAGAGAAACGCCCCCGCAGCCGGCGTCCCTTCGTCATCGAACCGGCCTCCAAAATCCAAAATCCAAAATCCAAAATCCAAAATCGACTGCCGCCTACACGCTCATCGAGGTCCTCGTCGCCGCCGCCATCCTCATGATCGCCGTGGCCGCCGCCGCCGCCCTCGCCCTCGCCACCGTCACGCAGGAGGAAATCAACGCCCGCATCGCCCGCTGCCTCAATCTCCACGAGCAAGCCGTCCGCCTCTACCAGCTCGGCCTCGACGCCGACACCATTACGGCCATTCTCCCGCCGGACCCCGCCGTCGTCTCCCTCGACTTCCCGGTGCCGGCGCAACCCCTCTCCATCCCGAATCTCGGCACCGTCGATCAGGTCACCTCCACCCTCACGTTCCGCACCACGCCGCAATCAGACGCCTGGACCGCCGGCGCCTGGACCGGCGGCGAAAGCTCCAACACCGCCCAGCGCACCAGCACCATCGTCGCGATCCGCCCCTACTATCGCTGAATCCCCGGTCGCATGCTCAAGAAAGTCATCCTCACCAACAACGCCACCGGCCGTTCGCTCGAGACCATCGTCGATACCGACACCGATGCGAAGGCCCTCGTCGGCGCCGGCAAGGCCCCCAACGAAACCGCCAAGGTCTCCGCCATCGGCGGCGCCGACGAGTTCATCCAACGGATGAGCGCGAAGAAGCCCTCCCTCGACGAGCGCGTCGCCGTCTTCAGCGGCCTCGCCCGCTGCCTCGAACGCAACATCTCCACCATCAAGAGCCTCGAGCTCCAGACCGGCCGAGTCTCCTCCCCGCGCTACCGCGGCATCCTCGCCGAACTCGCCCACCAGATTTCCATCGGCGAAAAACTCAGTGACGCGATGACGGCCTTTCCCGACGCCTTCCCTGACGACATTCTCGCCCTCGTCCGCGCCGGCGAGGAATCCGGCCGCCTCTCCGCCGTCTGCAACCAGATCGCCAACAGCCAGCGCAAGACCGTCCGCATCCTTAAGAAGCTCAAGACGGGCATGATCTATCCCGCCATCGTCCTCGTGCTCGCCGTCGCCGTGACGATCGCGATGAGCTTCACCCTCGTCCCCGCCATCGCGAAGCTCTACGGCTCCATGCACGCGAATCTCCCCTTCGCGACCATCGCGATGATGACGTTCTCCGACATCCTCATCCACCAACCCTACCTTGCCGTCGTCCCCTTCATCGGCCTCGGCCTGCTCTTCAAGAACTGGGGTAAAATCTACGCGCAGCCTCCCGTCCAGAAATTCATCATCCGCCTGCCCACCGTCGGCGTCATCATCCGCAAATCCGCCGCCACCGTCAGCTTCCGCGCCCTCGCCATGCTCCTCCAGGCGAACGTCCGCATCTCCACCGCGCTGGAAATCACCGCTGCCAGCTCCAGCCACATCTACTACCGCGAGTTCTTCACCCGCGTGCGCGACCATGTCATCGACGGCCTCGACCTCCCCGAGAGCTTCCTCATGGAATCCCATTGGCTCGGCCCCGACGGCCGCACCATCTCCGCCGTCATGCAGATCGCCAGCGAGACCGGCTCCGCCAACGAAATGCTCGACGAAATCGCCACCGACTACGAGGACGAGCTCGACACCATCGCGAACCAGATCGACAAGATCCTCGAGCCCGTCACCATGGTCATCATGGGCGTCATGGTCGGCTTTCTCGTTTACGCCATCTACGGTCCCATCTTCGGCCTCAGCAAAGTCATCCTCCCCTCGAAAAAGCCGGTCGCCGCCGCCAGCCATCCCTAGCGCATTTCAGAAATGCCATGGCCGCAAAAAGACCCGAAGAGGCCCCGTGGCCGCCGGTTCTTTTTGTAGCTTCTCGTGCCTTTTGTGGCTACGAAATCCATGAATCTGCCTAGCATCAGCGCGTTCACCGCCGCCGCATGAGCCTTCGCCTCAAGTCCCTGCTCATCTTCGCCACGGCGACCACCCTGCTCTTCGCGATCGTTCTCGCCTTTGCCCGCATCGTCATCGAGCGCCAGTTCGACGACATCGAGATCGCCCAGATGACGCGCCAGGCCGCCCAGTTCTCCGCTGAACTCGACGAGGAACTCCTCCCGCTCTCCTCCACCGCCGGCGATTGGGCCGCCTGGGACGACCTCTACGCCTACGCCGTCGACCGCAATCCCGGCTTTCCCTCCGTCAACTTCACTCCCCAGACCCTCCCGAACCTCCGCCTCGACTTCCTCGCCATCTACCGCCAATCCGGCGAACTCATCCGGCTCGAAACCGTGCCCGCCAGCAACGGCAAAGCGCCGCTGAAGCCGGCCGCCATCGGCGAAGCCATTCGCCGGCTGCCGCTGGTTCCCCAGACCGACATCGACCATCCCCGCGCCGGATTGATGGCCGTCGAGAACGCCGTCGTTCTCGTCGCCGCCCTGCCGATCGTTCACAGCGATCGCTCCGGCCCGCCCGCCGGCACCCTCGTCGTCGGTCGCATTTTCTCGGCCGACCGCGCCGCGACCGATGACGAATTCTCCGGCTACCACATCCGCTTCCTGCCGGTTCCCATTACATCGGGCCAAATCGCCGCCCCGCCGCCATCTGTGCGCGTGATCGATCCCCAGCAGATCGCCGCCCTCGTCCCGCTCCGCGACCTGGGCGGCCACTGGATCGCCTCCGCCGAACTCATCAGCGAGCGCCCCCTGCACCTGCAGGCCGCCCGCACGATCCGCATTTTCGTCATTGGCCTCGCCTCCGCCGCCGGCATCCTCCTCTTCATCGTCTGGTATCTCCTCGACTCGAACGTCATTCATCCCGTGCGGCAGCTCGCGAACCGCCTCACGAAAGCCCGCCAGCACGACGAACTTCCCACCGACCTCGGCCTCCACCGCGGCGACGAACTCTCCGACCTCGCCCGCACCATCGAGGACCTCGCCCGCACCGTCCTCCGCGCGGAAGCCAAATACCGCGCCATCGTCGAGGACCAGACCGAGTTCATTTTCCGCTACCAGCCCAACGGCCGCATCACCTTCGCCAACGATGCCTTCTGCCGCTACTTCGACCTCCGGCGCGAAGACGTCCTCGGCCTTGACGCCCACCGTTTCGTCGCGGATGACGACATCCCCCGCGTCGCCGACGCCATCGAGGCCGTCTCCGCCGCCGCTCCCGTCGTCACCCTTGATCACCGCGTCGTCTTTCCGGCCGGTCATCCTTCCGCAGGCAGCGTCACCTGGCTCCGCCGCATCGATCGCGGAATTTTCTCCGACGACGGCGAACTCCGCGAAATCCAGTGCGTCGCCCGCGACATCACCCACACCCACCTTACCCACGAGCGCCTCGAGGCTTCCGAAATCCGCTACCGCCGCCTGTTCGAGACCGCCAGCGATGGCATCGTCATCCTTCGCCAGTCCGATCACGTCGTCACGGATGCGAACCCCGCCCTCTGCGCCCTCCTCGGGCAATCCCGCGCCGCCCTCATCGGCCACACCGCCGGCTCCCTCCCAATGTTCCGCTCCCCGCGCATCCTCCGCACCCTCGGCCGACTCCTCGCCCCCGACGAAACCACCCACGAGGCCGAGATCATCCTCAAGGACGACGCCGGCGACCGCCACTATTACGAAGTCACCTCCCGCTTCTACGAGACCGGCGGCGACAAGGTCATCCAATTGAACTTCCGCGACATCTCGCTGCGCAAGCGCGCCAGCGACGAGCTGCGCCAGCTCTCCGGCCACCTCCTCCGCTCCCAGGATGAGGAACGCCGCCGCATCGCCCGCGAGCTCCACGATTCCACCGCCCAGACGCTCTCCGCTCTCCAGATGGCTCTTACCCAACTCACCGGCCTCGGTCCGGCCACCCCGCTCGCCGACGCGAAAGCCGCCGCCATCCTCGAGGACATCCGCGCGCTCACGGACTCCAGCCTCCGCGAGATTCGCACCATGTCCTACCTGCTCCATCCGCCCCTGCTCGATGAAGTCGGCCTCCTCTTCGCCCTCCGCTGGTATGTCGATGGCTTCATGACGCGCACCGAGATCATCGTCCGCCTCGACACTCCCAAATCCCTCGACCGCCTCCCCGCCGAGGTGGAGACCGCCATCTTCCGCGTCGTCCAGGAAGGCCTCAGCAACATTCACCGCCATTCCGGCAGCCGCCGCGCCTGGATTCGTCTCACCGTCAAGCGGGGTGTCATCGACCTCGTCATCCGCGACGAAGGCCGTGGCATCAGCCCCGCCCCCGCCGGCTCTCATCCGCCGGGCTATCCCGTCCTCGGCGTCGGCATCGCCGGCATGCGCGAGCGCATGCGCCAATTCAACGGCGCCCTCACCATCGAATCCGATGGCCGCGGCACCACCGTCCATGCCACTCTTCCGCTCGCTCCCGATGTCCCGCCCGAAGACTAAAATCCTCATCGCCGACGATCACGAAGTCGTCCGCCACGGCGTCCGCGACCTCCTCACCGCCCAGCCCGGCTGGGAAATCTGCGCCGAGGCCTCCTCCGGCCGCGAAGCCCTCCAGTTGCTCGAGGCCACCCAACCCCACGTCGCCATCCTCGACCTCAGCATGCCCGGCCTCAACGGCATGGACGCCGCCCGCCAGGTCCGCAAAATCCTCCCCGAAACGAAGATCATCATCTTCACGATGCACGAGACCGAGGAACTCGTCCGCGAGGTCTTCCGCTCCGGCGCCCACGGCTACGTCCTCAAATCCGACGCCGGCACCCACCTCGTCGCCGCCGTCCGCTCCGTCCTCGAGGGCCGCCACTTCTGCAGTTCCAAGCTCAGCGAATGGATCTTCCAGGGCTTCCTTCGCGCCGCCAGCGGCGAACCCGAGCCCGCCACCGACGACGCCCTCACCCCGCGCGAACGCGAGATCGTCCAACTTCTCTCCGAAGGCCGCAGCAATAAGGAAGTCGCCACCGACCTCGGCATCAGCGTGAAAACCGTCGAGACCCACCGCGCCGGCATCATGCGCAAACTCCGCCTCCACGCCTTCAGCGACCTCGTCCGCTACGCCATCCGCAACCACATCATCGAGGCGTAGTCACGAACTGGAGCGCGCGGCACCGACTCCTGACGTCGTCGCCTACAGCGATTCCCCGCGCCCGTAGGAGACGACGTCAGGAGCCCTTCGTCCATTCTCTTCCGAAATCGGTAGTGACCCACCAATTTTCCTCCCCCTAAAAAGTAAAACTCATCCCGATACTGCCATCGGGGATTTCCCCTCAGGTGCGACGCTTGGCAAATTACGGTGTTTACCCCATTGCGGAAACCCGCGCCCGGCGGGACGTTGAGTTCGCCATGAAAACAAGATCCCTTCCCCTCGGTCTCCTCGTGGCCGTCGTCTCCGGCCTGGCCATTGCCAGCGCCCAAGCCTTCGGCCCCTATTTCAACCCCTACGATGGCACCGCAACCGTTACGACCGGCAAGAAGACGGGCACCCTCGTCGCCGCCGCGAACGCCACCACCACCGACGGCACCGACTCCCATCTGCTCATCTCGGGCAAGGGCCCGAAAGGCATTCAAGTCTCCGCCGATCTCACGCTCCTCGCCAACGGCCAGGGCTCCCTCACCCTCAACGCCAAGGTGCAGGCCGATCCCCGCAAGGTTCTGAAGAACGAGAACCTCCCCGCCGGCAAGAAGGTCAACGTGCGCATCAAGGTCAAAGGCACCTACACCGTGGTGGACCCCACGACCGTGAACTTTGTCTTCTCGGGTAACTCCGGCAAGAACGGCGGCACCAACGTCACCGGCACGTTCACGACGGATCTGCTCGGCAACATGACGTTCTCCGTGAACTCGGGCTTCAAGCAAAAGGTCAGCGGCCTCGGTCGGCGCCTCGCGTTCTCCTTCACGGGCGTTTCCTCCACCACCCCGTAAACGCGGTCGCTCCGCCGGTCTCCCGCAAGACTCCGAATCCTCGATTCGGAGTCTTTTTTGGACGGCGAATGAGGGACGAATCATCCCCGGATAAATCTTTCACCGGCAGGTCCCTACATAGTTTCCCCCCCTGCAATATACCAACTCCTCTGAGTTGTTGCGGCCGCCGAACGGCCGCATCGTGGTGCTCGCAAATCAAAACCACCATGAGCACATCTATCCAAACCAAACTCCGGAAGAAACTCTCCTTGGCCCGCGCCCGCAAGGGCTTCAGCCTCGTCGAGCTTCTCGTCGTCATCGCCGTCATCGGCATCATCGCCGCCATCGCCATCCCGAACATCGCGGGCATCACCGGGCAGGCAGGCACAGCCAAAGTTCAGCGCAACGCCCAGAGCATCGCGTCGGTATTTGCAGCCGCTCGTGCGGCGGGAAATACCGCAACCTACTCGGCTACCACCGATGCCATTGATGCGGTCACTACCGGCATCACCATTAATAGCGGCACGTTTTCGGGCTCCGTTTACAAGGTGCCGATTTCATCGACTGAGGCGAACGCCGTCAAAACCGCCACTCCGGCTCTCTTGAACCAGACTGGAAGCGGCGGAACCAGCTCGCTTGAGTATGTCACGCCGTGACCTGATTACTTCAGCTCTGTGAATTAATTCTAAAAAATCGGAGGAGTGCCGAGCCGAAAAAACAGCGATCGGCAAAAGCACGCTCCAAATGCAGCAAAAGAACTCCGGTGACCTTCTCACCGGAGTTCTTTTTTTACCCCCCGCAGCAAAACCATGCGAAAGTGCAACCTCGAGGCCGAGGACTTCGCTCCCCCCACGCTCGAAATCGACGGCAGACATGAAAGCGGACCCGCATAAAATATCCCGGACGGCATCGGAGACCGTGCTCTCGAATTTTTGTGCGCATCTGATCGAAGCCTGCTGGCTGCTGGCGGTGCTCATCGTGCCCGTGCTTTACGATCCTCATGCTCAAAACTCCTTCGATCCGATCAAGGTCGCGGCCATGCGGGTCTTGGGGCTGATCGTGGCAGGTTGTCTATTCGTTCGGATGTGGAATGGCTTTCCAAGGAGAACGAGCGTTTCGAATTTTCCGTCCTTCGACAGCTGGCCATACTGGTTTCTCGCCGGGGTCATGGTTCTTTTGTCTTCGCTGGTCGCCACCTTATTTTCGGTGGAGCCGAGGAATAGCCTCTGGGGTGCCCCATATTTCGTGCAGGGAACTTTTACCTTGGGCTGCCAATTTGCCCTTTTCGTTGGCGTCGCGACTCATCTCCGCTCCAAAGAGCAAATGGAGAGACTTGTGGCCGTGGCGCTCACGGCGAGCGCGCCGTTCGCGATTTATGCCCTTATTCAACGCGGAGGATTGGACCCCCTTTTCTGGGGGAACAATGATTCCCCGGCTTTTTCCTTCGCGGGCTGGCCGATTTATCTCGCCGGCTACCTACTGATGCTCATCCCGCTCTGCGTCTGGAAATTCTGGCGAAGCCTGGATCCCTCCGCCCCGCGCCCCCAAGCTCTCCTCTACGCAATACTCCTCCTGCTTCAAGTCACCGCTTTTTTCAGCGCGGACAAACGCGGTCCCCAAGTTGCCCTGCTGGTTGCCACCGCGCTAAGTCTGCTTCTCCTGGCGGCCTATCGCCGCCGCTTCAAGCTGGCCACGTGGGGGCTGGGCATCGCTGCCGCAGGAGGTCTCTCTCTTGTTCTTTTGGCGTGTTTGGGCAAAGCGGGCGTTCCGCTTCAGACTCTGCCTTTGATCGGTCGGCTGTCCATGGTTGTTCCGGTCGGAGCCGAAACGGGCGACGCTTTTCGAGCCAGCCTTTGGGCAAAGGCACCCGACCTCGTGATGGCAACCACGCCTTTTGTCTTTCCCGATGGAACTCCGGATCGATGGCATTGGCTGCGTTCCATGATCGGATATGGCCCGGAGAGTCTGGCTGGGGTGTTGTCCCGATATTGGCTCAATGTCGAGGGAGGGCCCGCCCTCATTGCCGAAAGTCGCTTCCACAATACCTTCTGGGAAACTTGGGAATCCGTCGGATGGATCGGGTTGCTCGGATTTTTCTGGTTTTATGCCAGCATTTTTTCCATGGGCTGCAAGTCGCTCGGGCTGCTCGCACCTAATGGCGGCGGATTCCGTCTGGGAATTGCCGCCCTGGTTTCCGGTCTGATCCTGGGCACCCTTTTATCGGGAATTTTTGGACCGGGCTATTTTGGCTTGGGCTTTCAATTCGGGTTTGTTGCGGGCTTGGTCCTGTGGACCTTGAAAGTGGCGACCCGCTCTCCCGCTGTGACGGGATCGTCCCAAGAAAGACCCTATCAATTTCTGGTCATCGCGCTTTTGGCGGCGCTTCTCGGACATGAAATCGATATGGCTTTCCTCTTTCCGACGGGCAACACCGCCGTCATGTTCTGGGTGTTTGGCGGGGCCATCGTCGGGTGGGGTCTGTGCCGTATAGGGACGGAAACAGCCGATGAAGAACTTCCTTCTTCATGCGAGATCGAGCCGACGGAGAGGGAGGCTCTCCCGGCGGGCAGCGCATGGATCTCCGCCGGCTTGCTCACCGGGTTGTTCATGGCAAGCATCCTCGTTGTCTTGCTGAACGGATTCATTGATTTCCGTTCGCTTCAGCCGGCGACAGCGGGAAACATTCTGATCGCAACACTCACACAGATTCAGTTCAACCACGGTCCCAGCCACCTGATCCTCCTGCTTTTCCTGCCTTCCTGGTTGATCGGAATTTTTTGCATCGGAAGCGTCATGCAGACTCCCATGCGGACCAGCGAAAGCCGTAAGGCTTTTATTCTTGCGGGGGTCCTGTCGTTGGGAATCGCCTTCGCCTTTGCAGGGCTGAAGGCGCAGTGGATCGCCGCCATCGGACCGATTCCTGCGGCTTCGGCATCCGCGGCTGCGGTCGTAACTCAGGCTGTCGGTTTTTCGGCGATTGGCGCAACCTTGTTGATCGTTTTGGCGCTGACGGCTGCCGCCACCGCTGCGATTTTCCTTCTTCAAATCAAAAAAAGAACCTTCGCTCCGGCCGGCATATCCGCATGGGTCGCTGCCGGTCTCGCGGGGCTTTTAGTCTGCACGACCGCTTGGTGGACCGCAGGAAACAATCTTCGCACCGAAGCTTTCAGCGGATGGGCGAATGTCCTTGACCTCCACGGCAGAAAGGCACTGGCCGCCACTCTTTATCAAGAGGCATTGAAAAACAACCCCAGCAACGTGCCCAACCGAATCATGTGCGCCAAAGTGCTCATGGAATCCGTGGAGCGGAGCGAAAATGAAAAAGTCTTTTCCGAAGGGATGGAAAAGGCGGAGTCGGTGCTCCTTCCTGCGAGACAATTCTCAGAACTGAATTTCGGGAATTATTATCTCGGCCGTCTGTATTTGCGCTGGGCCTTGAGAGAAAAGGGCGAGGCGAGGCCTTCGCTGGCGTTGCGTGCGAAGGAAGCTTTGCGCCGAGCGACAAATTTCGCGCCGGAGGCAGAGACGGCATGGTTCGAGGCCTCAATCGTGGATCGCCAATTGCTCGGTGATGCGCCATCCGCCGATGCAAAATTGGCAAGGGCTGACAAATTGACCCGGGGTCTCAATGCCACGCCTTGGGGTGACTTTTATGCACAACAGTCATTTTCCAACGAGGACGCGCAACTCAAGAAATTTTATGCCGGTCGCGCCATCGACTATTTCGACCGTGCTCTTCTGGAGGAATGGAACGACTCCAAAAAGAGAAAGCTCACCAACGCCGACATTGAGTACATCCAGACAAATCATTATCGCACACTTCTGACTAAGGGCGCGCTTCATCGAAATCTCGGGGAAAAGAAAGCCGCTATCTCCTGCTTTCTGGAAGCCACTAAAGGCGGATCGAAAACCGAAATTTGGGAAGCCGAAGCTTTACTAGCGCGAACCTACGCCGATCTTGGCGACCGCGCCGCTGCCCTCCGACATGTGATCAACGCTATCGCCGGAGCTCCGCCCAAGATGGTCGCAGACTTGGAGAATCTCAAACTCAGCCTTTCCGATCCTGCTCCGGCAGTAGTGAACCCCTCTTAGCATGAGCACTTTAAGATCATCCCGCTCTTGTAAAAAGGCCTTCTCCCTGGTCGAGCTTCTCATCGTCATCGCTATCATCGCGATCATGGCCTCCATCGTCATCAGCGCCTTCTCGAATGCTTCGGCCGATTCCCGGCACGTCCTCGTGAGCCAGCAGCAGGCCGTCGTGCAGGAGGCCATCAATAGCTGGCTCGCCCACGACAGCGCTTCCCCAAACTCTCTTTCCGTCGCGCAGCAGCACTACAATGCCCGCACGACCGGCGCCGCCCGCCTTGCCCTCGTCGCGGCCTACCTCGACGACGCCACCTATAAGGACTTCACCGATAACACGGCCGCCGCCACCCCCGATCAGGTCCGTTCGAGTTCGATGGTCCAGACCCACCAATATCTGGAGATCACCAACTGGCCCAACGGATCGTATCCCAAGGTCATCCTTCATTGAACCATGAACATTTCGCCGTCCATCCCGGGTAGGGACCTCGCGCTGCGAGGTCCGGGCGTCGCAGCGCGACGCCCCTACCGAAAATTCCTTTTGGCTTTTTCCCTCGTCGAGGTCCTCGCCGCC
>JGI24033J26618_1000084_pt1 | contig 13676 bp, 16 predicted proteins | sample KBSMisM7withPhiX_FD_26618 | JGI IMG/M metagenome (IMG submission 26618)
CGGACGGCTGGGGCCAGCCGTCCCCACCCTTGGCTGGTAGGGCTGGCTCGCCGAGCCGGCCCACTTCTTCCGCCCGTGGCACCAAGTCCAGTTAGGAATTGGACGCAGGTCGCCGACTCCTTACGTCGTCGCCGACGGGAATTCCCCGCGCTCTCCGGCAAGGAAGTAATCCGTTACGGCGGTTTCGGAAAAAATTTCGGGCTTGGGCGAAATGAAGCTCCTCGCCAAAGGCGGGGAGAACGCGCTCCGCGTCGGCGACGGGGATGGCGACAGGCAATGGCTCCATCTCTGGAGTGATTCGCCAAAAATCGGCGGCCGGGCAAGAGGCGAAATTGCCTCCGCCCCGGCATTAATTTTCCACTTTCGCTCCGCGCTTCACGACGAAATTCCGGGAAGAAACGGCTGCTGGGGGGACAACGGAAGGGATTTTACTCTGTGCGGCCGAGTCATTTGCGGATAACCTTTCCCCGTCGGCCCGAATGTTGCTCCATGGGCTTACGACACAAGAGCCGTATGCCTAAAATCAGACTCTCCGGGACCGTTCTTGGTGCCGATGACCCCAATCGGGCCTCCCGCGCCAAGCTTCTTTACCTCCTCTTTGCCAAGGGCTGGGACATTTACAACTCGAACGGCGATCAGCGCATCACGCTCTCGAACATCGAGAAAAAGATCGTGGAGTCGGATGCGTTCGTTTTCACGCCGGGAGCCACGCTCGAGGACATGTTCAAGGCGATTTCGATCTTCGTGGGCTTCCAGACGCTGGACCGCAATCTTTCCGGAAAGCCGACGATCATTCTGAACGAGGACGCGTCGTGGAATCCCTTCTTCGCCGTGCTCGCCCACCTGCAAAAATTGGGAACGGTGAAGCAGAACTACGAGGATTTCCTGCTCGGGGTGGACTCACCGGAGGCGGTGCTAGAGACCCTGGAAATCGTGAAGTCGCAGGGCGTGCCGGATGCCGGACGCCACAAGATGGAGGATTGCGGGGCAGCGGTCGCCGAGACGCCATGCCCGGAGGACTATGTCGGCAACGCGTGCGTCTTCTGCTCCGCCTCGCTGGAGGACCCGCATTATCTCGCCGATGGCGAGGCGCTGGGGCGCATGCTGGCGGAGAACAAGATCGGCTGCGTCTCCGGGGCCGGGCGCTCGGGCATCATGGGCGCCGTAGTGAAAGGCTCCGTGGAGGCGGGAGGCTGGACTGCGGGCTCGAACGTGCCGCACATCATCGAGCTGGAGGGGCTGCCGGCCGGGCTCTCGTGCTTCTGGCTGCGGCCGGATATCTACACGCGCATGGAGGTGATGATCGAGAACTCCGACGCGTTCATCATTTTTCCGGGTGGCGCGGGCACGGTGCAGGAGTTGCTGGCGCTGATGATCTTCAAGCACCAGAAGAACCCGCTGATGGAGGGCAAACCGGTGGTGATCTTCAACCGGCCGGCGCCCGGCGACATCGGGTTCTGGGATCCGCTCATCGATCTGCTGAGCGACATGTGCGTGCCGGGGGATTTCGTCGTTGCGCGGGAGCTGGAGGACATCCTGCCGGCGATCGCCCCGGCGATGACGAAGCCCAGGGAAGTCCCGGCCCTCGCGGCGGCGTAGGCGTTTACAGGATTTTGTCCCGCAGGCCGCCGACGGACTGAAAGAGTTTTCTCATTCCAAGCTCGATGCGCGTCTTGACCGTGCCGAGCGGCGTGCGGGTGAGCGCGGCAATCTCGCGTTGGCTGCGTCCATCGAGATAGGCCAGCGAGACCGCCTCGCGCTGAAAAGTCGGGAGCAGGTTTAAAATCCGCTCGATCAACTCCCGAAAATCGGCGATGGCCACCTCGTTTCCATCGTCCGGTGTGGCGAAGGAAGTCGCGTGCTGGCATTCGATCTCGAAGCGGTCGGTCGCCCGGCGGTAGGCACAGGTTTGGCGGATCCGGTCGATGGCACGACGGCGGGCCACGGTGCTGAGCCAGCTGGAGAGTTTTCCGCGGGAGGCATCGTAGGACTCGATGCGATCCCAGACCTGGATGAGAACTTCCTGGAGGATGTCCTCACTTTCCGTGAGGTCGTGCGTGACTTTCGTGATCACGCCGATGAGCACGCCGCGGTAGCGCGCACTGAGTTCGACCAGGGCGGATTCCTCCCGGGCTTGAAGGGCGCCGACCAGAGCCGCGTCGGCCGGATCGCTCGCATGGGCAAAGGCTACCATGGTGGGCCGCCTCGCTCCGGAAGACGTGATGAGAGGAATTTCATGACAGCCTCAAAATGCCCGTCCGAGCGCGCGCCGACCATGGGGTGTAGTGCTACCAACGAGCGGCGGTGGGGATTCACCCCATGGACAGCTTTCGCACGCTGACGGAAATTCCCGTGAATTCTTCCGCCTCCCAGTCGGGCCTCTCGCTGATGGTGGGCGGTTGCCCGCGGAATCGAGCATGAAAAAACCTAACCTGAATGCGCTGACGAAACGTTATGTGGCGGCCTTGCGCACCCATTTCGCGCAAGGTTCCCCCGCGAATCTCAAAGCGGCGCACAGGCTGGGAACCCAGGCGATGACCATCGGCCTGGAGACGCTGGATCTGGCCAGGATTCACGACCAGGCGCTGGAAACGCTGATCCGGCCGGACTGCCCCTCCGCCACGCGCGACGAGATGGCCATCCGCGCAGTGATTTTCTTTACGGAGGCGATTGCGCCCATCGAGAAGACGCATCGCGGCGCCCGGGAGGCCAGCGTGGACTTGAATCACCTGAAGGCGACGTTGATCCAGCAGACGCGGGACCTCGCGGACTCCAAACGCGATCTGCGGCAGGGCATCGCCCGGCGCAAAGCGGCGGGACAGGCTCTCAAGACGAGCGGAAAAAATGCCGCCAGGCTCCTCGTGGAATCGCATCAGCTGCAGAAACACCTGCAGGAAATGGCCCATCGGATCCTTTCGGCGCAGGAAGACGAGCGCCGGACCATGAGCCTCACGTTGCAGGACGAAATCGCCCAGACCCTGGTGGCCATCCAGATTCGACTGCTCGCGTTGAAAAAGGAGGTCTCCTCCAGCAATGAAGATTTCAAGAAAGAGATCGCCAACACCCGGCGACTGGTCGAAAGCTCCGTGAGCGTCATCAACCGCTTCGCCAGCGAACTTGGCCTTCCGCATGAAAACTAAACTGCTCGCGTTTTCACGAAGCTACGAGGCGGCGTTGAGCAAACACCTGAAGCGCAGCCCGACCGCGAGCGCCACCGCGGCCCATCGGCTCGGGCTCCGGGCCGTGAAGCTCGGCCTGGAAACGCTGGATCTGGCCCGCATTCATGAGGACGCCTTGATTGCGCTGGTGCTGCCGAACTACTCGTCCCGCGCCAGCGACGGAATGGTGCGGCGGGCCGGCGAGTTCTTTGCCGAGGCCATCACGCCCATCGAGGAGACCCATCGCGGCGCGCGCGAGGCCAACACCCAGATGCGCGGCATGATCGAGACGCTCAATCATCGCACGCTGGAGCTGGCCGCCGCGAACAAGGAGTTGAAGCAGGAAATCGTCCAGCGCACCGAGATGGAGGACTCCCTCCGCACCAGCGAGACGACGTCCAGCCTGCTGCTGGAAAAATCGCGCCAGATGCAGGAGGAGTTGCGGTATTTGTCCCGCCGGCTCCTCTCCGCGCAGGAGGACGAGCGGAAGCGGATCAGCCGCGAGCTGCACGACGTGATCGCCCAGACGCTCACCGGGATCAACCTGCGGCTGACGACTTTGAAACTGCAGAGCACGGCCAACACGAAGGACCTCCGTGAAAAGATCGCGATCACGCAACGGCTGGTGGAGAAGTCGGTGGAGATCGTGCATCGGTTCGCCCGCGATCTGCGCCCGTCGGTGCTGGACGATCTGGGGCTGATTCCCGCCCTCCGCTCGTATATCAAGGACTTCGCGAAGCAGACGGGCGTGGACGTGACGTTCACCGCTTTCGCCGCGGTCGAAAAGCTCGAGAGCGGCGCGCGGACGATGCTGTATCGCGTCGCGCAGGAGGCGCTTACCAATGTCTCCCGGCATGCCAGAGCGAAAACCGCGACCGTGCGCATTCGCCGGCACAACGGCGCGATTTGCATGGAAATCCATGACGATGGCCGGGGCTTCAAAGTGGAGGACGGGGCCTCCGCCCGCACCCACAATCGTCTCGGACTGCTCGGCATGCGCGAGCGCGTGGAAATGATCGGCGGAACCTTGTCCGTGGAATCCGCCCCCGGGCGGGAAACGACCCTCCGCGTCCAGATTCCTTTTGTTCCTCCGCTCCCGACCCCCAGCCAGCCGAAAAAATCGGTTCGTCCCGCCCGCAAAACCCCATGAAAACAATTACCGTCCTGCTCGCCGAGGATCACATGATCGTCCGTGAAGGGTTGCGTGCCTTGCTGAACCTCGAAACCGATATCGAAGTCGTCGGAGAAGCCGAAAACGGCCGCCAGACCGTGGAACTGACGCGAAAACTTTCTCCCGACGTGATCGTCATGGACATCGCGATGCCCCTGCTCAACGGCATGGAGGCCACCCGCCAGATCCTCCACGCGCGGCCCGCCACCCGGGTGCTGATTCTCTCCGCCCACAGCGATGACGCCTATGTCGAGCGGGTGATGACGCTCGGCGCGGCGGGTTATCTCATCAAGCAAACCGCGGCCAGCGCGTTGGCGAAGGCCGTTCGCGCGGTCGCCGCCGGCAAGACCTTCTTCAGCCCGTCGATCTCCCGGCGTTTTTCCACCTCCGAGGCGGGCGCGAATCGAAACGCCGCCCCGAAACCGCGCCACGTTGCCCTCACGTCGCGCGAGACCGAGGTCCTCCAGCTCGTCGCCGAAGGGCTGGCAAACAAGCAAATCGCCGCGGAGCTCGGGATCAGCATCAAGACCGTCGAGAAGCACCGCCAGAGCCTCATGGACAAGCTCAACGTCCACGATACGGCTGGCCTCACCCGCCACGCGATCGCGGCGGGAATCATCGAAAGCAGCATCCAGCCGACGATCGGTTGACGCGCGGTTCTCGCTCGAGTGGGGAAAGACCCCATAGCGACCGGGGTGCATGGGGACGACCTTCTGGTCCCTATGAAACACAAACGCCTCACCTTTCCCCGCTTCGTGGCGTTTTCCGCGTTGCTTTTCTTAATACCCGCTTCCGGGCATGCCAAGTCCATCCTGCTTTCCGCGGGCAACTTCACGCTTCTCGGCGGCACTGCAATCACCAGCACCGGCGTGGCCGGAACGGTGATCGAGAACGGAAACGTCGGACTCTCTCCGGGCGCCACGACAGGCATCACCGGCTTTCCTCCGGCGATCATTAGAAACGGATCGATCATCGGGACCGGAGGTGTGACCGGCCAGGCGCGGTTGGATCTCATCAAGGCCCAGGTCGGGCTGGCCGGCATGCCGCAGGACAAGAACATGAGCACCGTGGACCTAGCTGGTAAAACGCTGGCCCCGGGAGTTTACAAGTTTAACGCGGCGGCGAAGTTGACCGGGGCGCTCTTTCTGGACGGCCAGGGACGGAACAACGCGTTCTGGGTTTTTCAAATCGGCACGGCGCTCACCACCTCCATCAATTCCTCGGTTACGGTCATCAATCCAGGGTCGAATGGCGGCAGCGATTACGGCATCTTCTGGAACTGCGGAAGCGCGGTCAATATCGGCGCCAACAATCGCATCGCCGGGAATTATCTGGCGGGCACGAGCATTACATTCGGCGGCACCAGCACTCGCGGCGGCAGAGCCCTCGCACTCGCCGGCGTCACCCTCGACAACAACCAGATCGACGCCCATGGCGGCCCCGGCGGCAGTGACTGGAGTGGCGGATTGAAGTTCGATGTGACCGGCTCCGTGGTGCCAAAGGACGACCTCTCATTCCTATATTTCGGAAAGCGCCATCGCACCACTCAAACCGCGACTTGCGTCATCAAAGGCAGCGCCACCGTCACCGCCACCGGCATCCAGTGGCGCGTTAACGGCCGGAAATGGCACTCCGTCGCAGTGCTGAGCAAAGGGCTTTGGGCGGTCACCGCCCGCAATCTGCACCGCGGCAAAAACCAACTCAGCCTCCGCGCATTCAACGCCCACGGCGACAACACCGCCGTCAAGCAACTCGTCATCACGCGCCCCTGACATCCTATGAAAATAAACCGCCCCACCTTTTCCCGCTTCGTGGCGTTCTCCGCGCTGCTTTTCCTCCCCGCATCCGGCTTTGCCTCCTCCATTCTCGGTTCCGCCGGCGACTTCACGCTCCTGGGTGGCACCTCAATCTCCAAGACCGGGGCCGACGGAGCGGTGATCCGCAACGGCAACATCGGCCTCTCTCCCGCCGCGACTACCAACATCATCGGATTTTCCCCTCCGGGAGTGATTCTTCAGAACAGCGCGATCATTCCCACGGGCCCCGTCACCGCCCAGGCGCGGCTCGATCTCATGAAGGCCCAGGTCGGGCTGGCCGGCATGGCGTCCAACGCGAACATGAGCAACGTGGACCTCGGCGGAAAAACCCTCGCCCCGGGCGTTTACAAGTTCAACGCAACGGCCGGCCTGACCGGCGCCCTCGTCCTCGACGGCCAGGGAAAGAACAATGTGTTCTGGGTTTTTCAAATCGGCACGGCGCTGACGACCGCCTCCAACGCGACGGTCACCGTCATCAATCCCGGCTCCAACGGCGGCCGTGACTACGGCATCTTCTGGAACTGCGGCGCCGAGGTCACGTTCGGCGCGAACAATCAGATCGCCGGCAATTATCTCTCAGGCACGAGTATTACCTTCGGCGCCAATCGGGGCAGTGGAGGGGGGCGTGCCCTGGCGCTGGCCGCCGTCACGGTGGACGGTGTCGGTCAGGTCGATGCCTTCGGCGGTATCAATGGCAGCGATTGGAGCGCCGGCTTGCTCTTCGACCAAAGTGGAAAAGTCGTGCCCTATCAAAAACTCTGGTTCCGCCATTTCGGGAAGAATCATCGCACGACCACGACCGCTCTCCGCCTCATCAAGGGCAAGGCCTCGCCCAGCGCCACCGTCATCCAATGGCGGATCAATAACCACCGCTGGCACAGCGTCGCGGTGCGGACCAACGGAACCTGGAAAATCAACGGTGGCAACTATCACACCGCACACACCGTCATGCGCCTGCGCGCTCGCGACGCCGCGGGGGCCCGGACGAAGGTCCAACGCATCACCGTCTGGCGCCATTGACGCCGGACTCCGCGGGGTAGGTGAAGACCCCATTGTCGATCCGACCGAAACTTCGTTCCCTCCGATCAACTGCCGTCCTGCGCGAATCGTGGGACGAACCTGCAAAACCAAACCAAAAAAACACCCATGAAAAAAACAACCTTGGGCCACGGGGCCCGCATCGTCCTGCTCGGCGTCCTGTCCGTCGCCGCCCTCACGCTCACGTCGGCCCGCGCCGGCACGGAATCCAAATCGTTCAAGGAAAAGGTCGTCCTCGCCCCCGAGGAATGCCGGTTCCGCGACATGGAATTCCAGCTCGATACGTTCTACACGGGCTTCTTCGGCTCGAAGGGCAGCGAACTCACCACCGGCTCCGGCGGCGGCTTCGGCTTGAACTTCTTCTTCGCGAAATACTTCGGCATCGGCTACGAGGCCGCCTGGTATGACAAGAACGGCACGGCCGAGCATCTCCCGCTCGCCGGCAACTTCTTCATCCGCTACCCGATCTGCGCGATCAACCTCGCGCCTTACGTGATGGTCGGCGGCGGCGCCGGCTGGGACGGCACCTGCATCGGCTACGGCAACGTCGGCGGCGGTCTGGAATACCGCTTCACCAACAATATCGGCCTCTTCGTGGACGGCCGTTATTTCTACGGCGGTTCCGGCAACGTCGCCAACCTGCGCAGCGGCCTCCGCTTCGCGTTCTAAGCGAATCAACCAACCCAAATTCAAAACGCCGTCCTGCTCACGCGGGGCGGCGTTTTTGTTTCCCGCGGAGGTGCGGAGCGGGACGGCAGGTGAACACCCCATTGCCCGGGCGGCGAAATTCCCGTTCCGTTAGGGATGACGAGCACCTCGGAGAACGACCCCACAACCCATCCCGAAAGTTGGAGGGAAGTCGTCAGAAAGTATCAGCAGCCCTGCCTCGCACGCGGAAGCTGGCAGATGATCAACTCGGTCGGCGGCTACGTGGCAACGTGGGGGTTGATCTACCTGAGCCTGTCGATCTCGCTCTGGCTGACGGCGGCGCTGGCGATTCTCGCGGGCGGTTTTCTCGTGCGCATCTTCATCATTTTTCACGACTGCGGCCACGGCTGTTTCTTTCCGTCGCGGGCGGCCAACGACGTGGCGGGATTTCTCACCGGCACGCTGTCGTTCACGCCCTACTATTTGTGGAGGAAGGAGCATGCCCTGCATCACAGCACGGCGGCCGATCTCGACCGGCGCGGCGTGGGCGACGTGCCCACGATGACGGTCGAGGAATATCTCGCGGCCCCGCGCTGGAAGAAACTTGGCTACCGGGTGGTGCGCAATCCCGTCGTCCTTTTCGGCATTGCGCCGCTCCTGATGTTTTTCGTGAAACACCGCCTGCCGCTTTCGCCGGAAGCCACCGCGCGTGAGCGGCACTCCGTCCATTGGACGAATCTGGCCGTGCTCGGAATGGTCGTCGGGATGAGCTTTCTCTTCGGGCTGATCCCCTACCTCGTGATTCAGGCCAGCATCATGGCCGTCGCCGGGGCCGTGGGCACCTGGCTGTTTTACGTGCAGCACCAGTTCGAGGGCGTCTATTGGGAACGCGGAGAGGACTGGGATTTCGTCGATGCCGCGCTCAAGGGCAGCTCCTTCTACAAGCTGCCGAAGGTGCTGCAGTGGTTCTCCGGCAACATCGGCTTCCATCACATCCACCACCTCAGCTCGCGGATTCCCAACTACAATCTGGAGCGCTGCCACAACGCGGAGCCGCTTTTCCAGGCCGTGCCCGCGGTCACGCTCCTCGCGAGCCTCAAGTCGATAGCCTTCCGGCTCTGGGACGAACGCAACCACCGGCTGGTGGGATTCGGCCATCTGCGGAAACTCGCCAGACCGTAAAAGCCGGCCGTTTCTCTTAGGGTTAGACCCTATGGCGGTCCCTCCCCATTCACGCCGATGGTGAGGTCACGAGAAAGTCCGCTCCTGGATGTCTCTCCGACCCACCAAAGACAAACGAACTTATGATCCATCGAACACCCAGGCTCGGCGCCTGCATCCTCCTGACCGTGGCAACCTTTTTCACTGCCGTGGCCCCCTCTTTCGCGACGGATGCCCGTCAGAACAGAATCAACCATCTCACCCGACAACTGCAAAACCTCCCCGAGCGGGCGGCGCCCTCTTCCCAAGTCAGCTCCCTCGTCAGAACGCTCTCCAAACTTCAACCGGATCACACGGGGCAATATTATTCCCTCGGTCTTCGCAAATTGGGCCTGCCCGGCGCGAGCGGCGAAGCATTTGCCAAGCGGCTCAATGGCCAGCTTCAAGTCCTCGTTGCCCAGTCGAGCCTGTCAGCAACGAACAAAGCCAGCATGCGCCGCCGTCTGAACAAAACGGAACGGCTCTTCGTCCCGGTGAATCCAGAACCGACGCCGACGCCCTATCAGGCAATGCTCACCCAGCGGGCGGCCATGTCGTGCGCGTAAATGAGCGATTGCTCACGACCGTGAGGCAGCGACTATCTTCCCGCCGCGACATCCGCGGGCCTCAGGCCTTTTTCACGAAACAAGCCTTCAAGCCGATGGAGACGCCATCGATCTTGCACGAGATTTCGTGATCGCCCTCGACCAGCCGGATGGGCCGCGACTTCGTGCCGCCCTTGAGCGCCTGCGAGGAGCCTTTCAACGGCAGGTCCTTGATGAGGATCACGCAGTCGCCATCGGCGAGCACGTTGCCGTGGGCGTCCTTGACCACGCGCGCCACCTCCGGCTCGGGCTCCCGCGTCCATTCGTGGCCGCAGGTCACGCATTCCCAGCGCTCGGGCAGTTCCAAAACGTCATCCATTTCACACATCGGGCAGGTCGACTTGCTCATCGCGAATCACGGTAGCCGCCCGCGGCGGGCCGTGCGAGACTGACGACATGCCGCACCGCCCAAAGAAGGTCAAAAAGTCCGATCCGAAACCCGGCGATGCGAATCGCGCCGACCAGTTCGCGGAGCGCCGCCGGGCCGACATGGCCGCGCGCTCGACGCTGTCGCGCTTCCAGAATCGCAAGTCGGAGAAGAAGTAGGCCGTCGCGCCGCCATCGGGATTGCGCCCATTGGTAAAACGCGCGACGATGGACGCGCTATGAAACGCACCGCATCCGCCGTCTGGCAGGGGTCACTTCAGGAAGGCAAGGGCGCTCTCACCATGCAGAGCGGAGTTTTCACGGAGCAGCCGTATTCGTTTCGTTCGCGCTTCGGCGACGGCACCGAGACGAATCCCGAGGAATTGATCGCCGCGGCCCACGCGGGATGTTTCACGATGGCGCTCTCACTGTTCCTCGGCAACGCCGGCTTCACCGCCGACAAGCTCGAGACGAAGGCCACGCTTACGCTCGACCAGGAAAAGCTCGCGATCACCGCGATCCACCTCGAGCTCTCCGGCGTGGTGCCCGGGCTCGACGCGGAAAAATTCGCGGCGATTGCCGCCGAGGCGAAAGCGAATTGCCCCGTCTCGAAGGTGCTCAACGCCGAAATTACCCTCACGACGACGCTCGAGGAGTAGGTCCGCCACCATCCGCCAGATGATGCGATTTTTTCCCCGCCCGCTTCGACTCGTAACCGGAATGTTCGCGGGCGTGCTGCTCGCCCTCGGCGCCGCTCGCGCGACCGATGACGATACGGCTGCGCCCAAGGCGCTCGTCGCCGGGCTTTACAAGCTGCCCGACGAAGCGAGCCCGTTCTTTGCGAGCAAGACGCGCAAGGCGCTCGACAAGTATTTCACGAAGCCGCTCGCGGATCTCATTTGGAAGGACCACGAGGCATCGAAGGGCGAAGTCGGCGCGATCGATGGCAGCCCAATCTACGACGCGCAGGACTACGAACCGAAGAATCTCGAGATTCATCCGGCGAAGATCAAAGGCGCCAAGGCCACCGTGCTCGTAACTTTCACGAACTATGGCGAGAGCAAGAGAATCATCTACACCCTCGAGCAAAACGATGCCGGCCAGTGGCGCATTGCGGACATCCGCTGGGCTCCCGACCGCACGCTGCTCGGCGTGTTGAAGCAAACCTACCCGGAATAATTTCCCTCAACGCTCCGAACGTCGGAGGGAATCAGCCTTCGCCGGGAGCGGCCGGCGTGGCGGCACGGTAAAACACCGCCGTATGGCCGACCTGCTGAATGACGCGGCTGCCGGTCTGCGCGGCGATTTGTTTGGTCATCGCCTTTCGCTCGTCCTTGAAGTGCTCGAACTTCAGCTTCACGAGCGGCGTGTGCTGTAGCGTCGCCACGAATTCGGCCAAAAATTCCGGCGTCAGGCCGGCCTTGCCGAGACGGATGGAGGGCTTGATGAGTTGCGCGCGGCTTTTGAGCTGGCTGAGGCTGGGTTCCGAATCGGACATCGGCGCCAGCTTTTCATCCGCCCGGACCGGACGAAACTCATTTCTGTGCATTTCGCGTTTTCCCTTTTAGAACCTCGGGAATGCAAATCACCTCCGGCAAAGTTGTTTTCATCGATTACACGCTCACCGACGACGACCAGGAAATCATCGACTCCTCACGCGGCGGNGAGCCGCTCGGTTACGTCCACGGGGCGGGCCAGATCGTTCCCGGCCTCGAAAAGGCGCTCGAAGGCAAGCGCGCGGGCGAATCGCTCAAGGTCGTGGTGGAGCCCGGCGAAGCCTACGGCTTTTCCGACCCCAAAAATATCGCGGTCATTCCCGCCTCGCAGATCGAAGCCATCGATGAACTCGCCGTCGGCACGCAGCTCGAAGCCGAGGGCGGCCAGACGGTCGTCGTGACGAAGATCGAAGGCGACGAGGTGACGATCGACGCGAACCACCCCCTCGCTGGCCTGACGCTGCATTTCGACGTGACGGTGCGCGAAGTCCGCGATGCCGATCCCGATGAAATCTCGCACGGGCACGTCCACGGCGCGGGCGGGCATCACCACTGATCCCGCGGCGAGACGCATCAGTCGTCGCCGATCGCAGGGGCACCTTCGACAATCAAGCTCGTGGTGGCGGGTCACCCCTCCGCTCCAATGCGCGCTCAATTCCGAGCGGAAGTGGCATGGTCAATGCTCCATGTTGCGTAGAAGGAAACCGGCGTTGCTGATAAGTGATGGCCGATTTTGGTTGGTTGGGTGAACCGGGGCGCGCGTCGTGGAGCGCGCGTTCCCGGACTCCGACGACGACGGAGCCGTCGTTCCATGGGCTTTTCCAGCTGAGTGCCTCTTGCACGAGAAGACGGAAAAAGAGAGCGGGTAGCGGGAATCGAACCCGCATGGCCTGCTTGGAAGGCAGGAACTTTACCACTAAGCTATACCCGCGTTGGTAACCTCGGAATTCGTAGCACGTCCGGCTTGCGAGTCAAGACGACGACGTCATTCGAAGCGCACGGCCGCCGCGGGCGGGACGCAGGCCGCGCGCCAGGCCGGGAGGAGCGCGGCGAGCAGGGCGACGGGGATGATCCAGAGCGGGGTCGAGAGGAGGACCTCCGCGGGATAGTGGAGCTGGATCGTCCAGCCGAAAAAGGCCTTGTTGACGACCCAGGTGAGCACCATGGCGAGGCAGGCGCCGGATGCCACGCCGACGGCGCTCGCGATCAGGCCGATGAGTCCGGCCTCGCGGAGAAAAATTCCCACGACCTGGCCGCGGGATGCCCCGAGGGCCCGAAGCACGCCGATCTCGCGTTCGCGTTCGGCCGCGAGGATAAGCAGCGCGAGCATCACGCCCGTCGCGGCGACGACGATGGAAATGGCGCGCAGCATGAGCGTGACGGCGAACGTCTGATCGAAGATGTCGAAGATGCGCGCGCGGAGGGCGCGGTTCGAGAAGATGGAAAACTGGCCCTGCGCGCCGAACTTCGCGCGGAAGGCATCGCCGAGCACGGCTGGGTCGGCCTTCGGCGCGAGGTTCACCGCGATCGATTGCGTGCCCAGCGAGGGCCAGGATCGCTCGTAGTCCGCCTGCTTGACGAAGAGGAATCCGGCGCTGCGAGCGTAGTCCTGAAAAATGCCGGCGACGCGAAACGTGACTGGTCCGCGCGGCGTGGCCAGCTCGATCTTGTCTGCTCGCTGGATGCGGAAGCGGCTTGCAAACGGCTCGGAAACAGCGATTGCGCCGGGGGCTTCAAAGTCGCGAAATTGTTGGGCCGCATTTCGGCCGAGGAAGCGAATCGTCGGTTCGCGCTCGCCGGTGACGACCGCCATTTCGACCGGTTCGTCGCGATAGATGATGGTGGTGTCGGCGCGGGTGGCGACGTGTCCGACCCCAGGCTGGACGCTCACCCAGGGCAGAGCCTCGGGCGGAAGCGCACCCTGCGGCGGGCCGGATACGTTGGCCGCGAGCCCGATGAACAAATCGTCCACGAGCGTCGAGTCGATCCAATCGTTCACGCTCGCGCGAAAGGAATGAATCATTACGGAGACGCTCACGGTCATGGCGATGGCGGCCGCGAGCGCGGCGATGGTGACGGCGTTGCGATGGACGGATTGGCCGAGATTGCCGGCGGCGAGCCGCCAGTAACGAGGGCTGCGCGCCAGAGCGAGCGCGCTCGCGCGGACGACGGCGGGG
>JGI24033J26618_1000086_pt1 | contig 13485 bp, 8 predicted proteins | sample KBSMisM7withPhiX_FD_26618 | JGI IMG/M metagenome (IMG submission 26618)
TGCTCGACATGGAGTTCATCCAGTTCCACCCGACCGGCATGGTCTGGCCGCCGAGCGTGATGGGCATTCTCGTGACGGAAGCCGTGCGCGGCGAGGGCGGCGTTCTCCGCAACAAGGACGGCAAGCGGTTCATGTTCGACGACATTCCCGACAACTACAAATCGCAGACATCCACCGATCCCGAGGAAGGCTGGCGCTACACGCAGGGCGACAAGAGCGCCAAGCGTCCGCCGGAGTTGCTCACCCGTGACCACGTCGCGCGCTGCATCATGCGCGAGGTGAAGGCCGGCCGCGGCAGCCCGCACGGCGGCGTGTTTTTGGACATCGCGTGGATCAAGGAGAAGATCGCGAACGCGCCCGAGCACATCAAAAAGAAGCTGCCGAGCATGTATCACCAGTTCATCCAGCTCGCGAATCTCGACATCACGAAGGAGCCGATGGAGATCGGCCCGACCACGCACTACGCGATGGGCGGCATCCGCGTGGACGGCGAAACGCAAATGTCGAACGTCCCCGGCCTCTTCGCCGCGGGCGAATGCGCGGCCGGCTTGAACGGCGCGAACCGCCTCGGCGGCAACTCGCTCTCGGACCTCCTCGTCTTCGGCAAGCGCGCCGGGGAATTCGCCGCGAAATACGCGAAGGAAAATCCCGTCGTCGAGGTGAGCGACGCCGAGATCGAGGCCGCCGTTGCCGAGGCGCTCGCGCCATTCGAACGCGGCGCGGAGACCGCCGCAAGCACTGAAGGCCCGTATCAGGTGCAGCACGAACTCCAGGAAACCATGCAGGCCCTCGTCGGCATCGTGCGCCGCGAAGACGAAATGACGCAGGCGCTCGACGCCATCGGAACGCTCAAAAAACGCGCCGACCGCGTCGCCGTCTATGGCCACCGCGAATACAACCCCGGCTGGCACACGGCCATTGATTTGAAACATCTGCTCACGGTCTCCGAGGCCATCACCCGTTCCGCCCTGGAGCGTCGGGAGAGCCGCGGCGGCCACTTTCGCGAGGATTACGAAGCCAAGGACCCCACATTCGGCGCCGTCAACATGGTCGTCTGGAAAGGCGCCGACGGCACGATGCAACTCCGCCGCCAGGCGATTCCCGATATGCCCGAAGAACTGAAACAAATCATCGAGGAGATGAAATGAGAGCCGTTGAAACGTTGAAGAGTGGCTGCGTTGAAGAGTCGCAGCCGTCGCGTCCGTTCCTTTTGAAACCCTTTAACCGTGAAACTTACTGACATGAAAAACGTCGTTTTTCGCATCTGGCGCGGCGACACCACTGGCGGCAAGCTCGTCGATTACCACACGGAAATTTCCGACGGCATGGTCGTGCTCGACGTCGTCCACAAGATCCAGGCCGACCAGGCGAACGACCTCGCCTGCCGCTGGAATTGCAAGGCCGGCAAATGCGGTTCCTGCTCCGCCGAAATCAACGGCGTGCCGAAGCTCATGTGCATGACGCGGATGGACCAGGTGCCCACGGACCAGCCCGTCACGATCACGCCGATGAAGGCCTTCCCGATCCTTCGCGATCTCGCCACCGACGTCTCGTGGAACTTCCGCGTGAAGCAGAAGATCAAGCCCTTCAAACCCTGCAAACCCCAGGGCGAGGACGGCACCTGGCGCATGTCGCAGGAGGACGTCGAGCGCGTGCAGGAGTTCCGCAAATGCATCGAGTGCTTCCTCTGCCAGGACGTCTGCCACGTCCTCCGCGACCACAGCAAGCACGAGGAATTCATCGGCCCGCGTTTTCTCGCCTACACCGCCGCGCTCGAGATGCACCCGCTCGATACCGAGGACCGCATCCCCGAGCTGCGCAAGGCCTACGGCATCGGCTACTGCAACATCACGAAATGCTGCACGAAGGTCTGCCCCGAGCACATCACGCTCACCGACAACGCCATCATCCCGCTCAAGGAGCGCGTGGTGGACAAATTCTACGACCCGCTCGGCTGGCTCTGGAAACTTCTCCGACCCAAGGAAAAACCATGAAACCACTTCCCTCTCTCGAACATCTCCCCGCCGACGCGATTCCCGCCGCACTCGAAAAGGCCGCGCATTGCCGGCTCATCAACGAGCCCGCGCAGGCCGAGAGCATCTGCCACGACATTCTGCTCGTCGAACCGGAGAACCAACGCGCCCTCGTCATCCTGCTGCTCGCGCTGAGCGACCGCATCGGCCGCGGTTACGCCGTCGGCCTCACGAATGCGCGGCACATTCTCCCGCGACTCCACGACGCCTACGAACGCGCCTACTACGCCGGCATCCTCTGCGACCGCCGGGCAAAGGCCCTGCTCGAGCAGGTCCACCCCGGCTCGCCATCCGACGCCTACGAATACCTTCGCGAAGCCATCGACTGGTATGAAAAAGCAGAGACGCTCAGCCCGCCGGGCAACTCCGAGGCTCTCCTCCGTCGCAACACCTGCGCCCGCATCCTTGCCAGCAACCCCCTGGCACCCCGCCCGGAGGAACCGATCCAATTGCAATCCGAGTAAACCCGGCGGAGGTTCGCCCCAGCCCCTCTCGCGCACGATGAAACCCGACCCCACCTGCAAAGAGGTCGCGATCCCTGCGCTGGCGGAGCATGAGGGCATCGTGGATGTGCGCGCGATGCCCGGCCAGGCCCGCCTCGAAATCACGTTTGATCCCCACCGGCTCACGGAAGCCGACATCCGCGCGCTCGCGACCGAGCACTCCGTCGAGGTCTCCGCCGCGCTGCAAAAGCGCGCCTATCGCCTCGAGGGCAGCGCCAGCGAAGCCGGCGCGCAAAAGCTCGAGCGTCGGGTGGGAAACATCCCCGGCGTGCGCCGCGCCACCGCGACCTACCTCGGCCGCGTGCTTTGCCTCACCTTCGATCCCGCCGCGCTCCCGCCGGAAAACATGCTCGCCCGCGTGCGGCAGGTCGGCGCCAACGCCCACCCGCTCGTCCCGCGCCCGGAAGCCGGCGCCTCGTTCCGGCAGCGCGCGCGCTCCGGCGAGCTCAACGACGAAATCTCGTGGGCGCTTGGCACGCTCTTCCTCATCGGCGCGGTCGTCGCCGAACGCTCCGGCGCCAGCGCCTGGATGCATCACCTCGGCTATCTCGGCGCCTATCTTTTCTGTGGCCAGCGCGGCGTGCGCTCGGCGTTCGCGTCGTTGAAGGAACGCACGCTCGACGTCGATGTCCTCATGGTCGTCGCCGCGGTTGGCGCGGCCGCCATCGGCGCGCCGTTCGAGGGCGCGCTATTGCTGTTTCTCTTCAGCCTTTCCAACGTCCTCCAGCGCTATGCGATGGAGCGCACGCAAAAGGCCATCGAATCCCTGCTCACCCTGCGCCCGCAAACGGCGCTGGTGAAACGCGGGCCGCGCACGGAGACCGTCGCCGTCGAAGACCTGCGGATCGGCGACATCGTCGTCGTGCGGCCGGGCGAGCACATCCCCGTGGATGGCGAACTCTGCGAAGGCCGCAGCAGCGTGGATGAATCCTCGCTCACGGGGGAATCCATGCCGGTCACGAAAGCCGTCGGCGATCCGCTTTTCGCCGGCACGCTGAACCAAAGCGGGGGCATCGAACTGCGCGTCACGAAGCGCGCGGAGGACTCGACCCTTGCCCGCATGGTCCGGCTCGTCGCCGAGGCGCAGGCCGAGAAATCCAGGACCCAGCGCTTCCTCGAGCGGGCCGAGCAATATTACGCCACGGGCGTGATCCTCTTCACAATCGGCGTGTTCCTCATCCCCTGGCTGTTCGCCGCGCAGCCTTTCGCGGCGGCCTTCTATCGCGCGATGACGATCATGGTCGTCGCCTCGCCCTGCGCGCTCATCATCAGCACGCCGGCCGCGGTTCTCTCCGCGATCGGCGGCGCCGCGCGGCGGGGNATTCTCATCAAAGGCGGCTCGCACCTCGATCGCGCCGCCCGCATCGACATCGTCGCGATCGACAAGACCGGCACGCTCACCGTCGGCAAGCCGGCGCTCACGGAAATCCTCACTCCCGCCGGCATTTTCTCCGCCGCCGAGGCCCTGCCCGATCCCGTCCGCGACCTGCTGCGCGCGGTCGCGTCGCTGGAGGCAAAATCCGAGCATCCGCTCGCGAACGCCATCCTCAAGAGTGCCGCGGCGCGGCATCTCCCGCTCGCTCCGGCGACGGATTTCCAATCCACGCCCGGCAAGGGCGCCGAGGCCACCATCGAGGGTGTGCGTTATCTCGTCGGCAGCGAACGTCTGTTCCGGGAGCTGAACGCCGCCGGCTTCGCCGATCTCGCCCTCGCCTCGCTGCCACTGCAGGCTCGCGGCCGCACGTGCATTTGGTTCGGCGTCCGCGAGGGCGACGACGTCACCGCCCGCGCGGTGCTCACGATGGCCGACACCCTCCGCCCATCCGCCCGCGCACTCACCGCCGAGCTGCATCGGCTCGGCATTCGCAAGGTCGTCATGCTCACCGGCGACCAACGCGCGGTCGCGGCGACGATTGCCGCCGAGGCCGGCGTGGATGAAACCCGCGCCGAACTGCTGCCGGAGGACAAGGTGCAGGCCATCCGCGAACTCAAGCGCGAGGGCCGCGTGATGATGATCGGCGACGGCGTGAACGACGCCCCGGCGCTCGCCACCGCCGATCTCGGCGTCGCGATGGGCGCGGCCGGCACCGATGTCGCGATGGAAACCGCCGACGTCGTGCTCATGGGCGACCAGCTCGAAAATATCGCTCTACTTCTCGCTCAGGCGCGGCGCGCGCGGCGGATCCTGCTGCAAAATCTCACCTTCGCGGGCGCGGTGATCGCTCTCCTCGTCATCGCGGCCCTCGGCTTCTCCCTGCCGCTGCCGCTCGGCGTGGTCGGCCACGAGGGCAGCACCGTGCTCGTCTGCCTCAACGGCCTGCGGCTGTTTCTGCTTCGATCCCCACCGGGAACGGCGGCCGCTACATCGTGAGAAGATCCTTCTTCGCCTTTACCCCGGTCTCCTTGAGGGCGGCCTTGGCCTGCTCGACGCGAACGAGGAAATCCTGATAGCGCGAAAACTCCGAGGGACGCGCCTCCTTGAGCAGGCTGATCTGGTCTTCCAGCAACTGGCAAATTCCCATCACGCCGGCAATCTCCTCGATGGTCTTCTTGTCGGTGCGATTCTCGCGCACGATTTCCTCGTAATATTGCTGCCGGCGGACGACCCAGCGCACGGCGTTGTCGAGGGCGGCGCTCCCGCCGACGAGCATGCCGTCGGTGGTGAAGGCCGGCGGCGTGGGTTCGCCGGGCGCCGTCGGCAGGGTGCTCTCCGGGTGCTCGGAAAGTCCCACCGTCGTGCGGGGGTCCAGCATCGTCGGGGTGATGAAAATCATCAGATTTTTCTTTGAGCGTTTGTGGTCGCTGCTCTTGAACAACTCCCCGACGAGCGGGATGTCCTTGAGCAGCGGAATGCCGTTGCGCTGCCGCTCGTCGGTGGCTTCGTCGAGGCCGCCGATGGCGAGCGTGTAGCCGGAATCGACGTGCAATTCCGCCGTGTAAACCCGGGAGCTGGCGATCGGGTAGTTGTTCCCGCCGATGGGCTCCTCGCCCACGATGCTGGAAACGGTAACCGAAACGTTGAGCACGACGGATTTGTCGGCCAGCACCTTCGGCAGGATATTGATGATCGTGCCGATGGGCAGGTAGGAGACGCTGGCGGTGGTCGTGCCGCCGACCCCCGGAGTGACGGAGGAACTCGAGGCGAGCACGGGCTGGTTGATCACGCTGCGGATGACGACCTCGCGGTTGTTGATCGTGAGCACGCGGGGATAGGAAACCGTCGAGGTGTCGCGGTCGTTCAGGAACGCCCGCAGCCGCACGCTCACGTCTTCCGCGCTGAGGACGGCCGTGCCGGGTTGGAAGGCCGAGCCCACCGCGCCCAGGGCGGGATTCACGATGCCGTTCAGGTCGATCCTGGCGTTGAGATTGGACAACCTCACGCCGTAGCCCTCCTGGAGCGTGCCGGACCAATCGAGGCCGAGCTGCTTGCGGGGATCCTTCGTGCTCTCGAAGAACTTCACCTCGATGGCGATGAGGTTTTGCGGACGATCAACGGAGGCGAGATAGCCCTCGATCCATTCGTGCTGCTGCCGGGTGGCGACGACGTAGAGCGTGTTCGAATCCGAGTTCCAGATGACCTGCGCGCCGTTTGCGCCGGAGGCCACGTTCTTGTCTCCCTCGGGGCTGGCGGGCTTCACCTCGTTGGGACTGGTGCCGAGCGGCGAGGTCGCGTCCACCGTGGCATCGGGTGCGAGATTGGCGGAGAATCCACTCGTGGGCAGCCCGAGCAAGGCCTTGATATCCTTGATCATCGGGTTCGGGTTGACCTTGAAGATGTTCGACGGGCCCTGGAGCGAGAGGCCGAGATCCGGGGAGGAACCGCCGCTCTGGGTGCCGCCCGTGCCGCCGGACCCCGCCGACGGAGCGTTGGTGCTGGCGCCGCTGTTTTCGACGGTTTCCTGCGTGTTGTATTGGAGCTTGTAGGTGCGGCCGACCAACTCCTGATCGTTGTAGGGGCGCAGATACCAGACACCCCCGTCGTAGAAGAGCGCGATGCCGTTCGCCTTTGCGATGATCTCGAGGGCTCGGAACGGACTCGCCCGCAGCGTAAACGTCACGAGCGCGTTATCGTCCACCCCGCTGTCGGGAAGGGAAACGAAGGAGATCCCGGCGTCGTAGGCGATCGAGCGGAGCACGTCGCGCAGGGAGGCGCGGTTGAACTCGTATTCGTGCTCCGGTTGGGCGCGCAACTCATCGGCGATGCTCATTTCGAGCGCGGCCCGCTGCTGGTCGCTCTCCGCGGCGCGCGGTGCGGCGAACGCCATTCCGCCCCCCAAGGCGAGAAGAACGAGCAGGAACCTGCCTGGGTGCCGCAAAAGACGGTGTGGCGACTGAAAAAGGATTCTGGACTCCATGTCGCGACAAATTCCGGGGCGGCCGCAAGAGCAGGGTGAAAACATTGTTGCGAGCGCCATGTTAGTAGCGACCCGCGTGACGGAACGAAAGCGAAAACAAATAATGTTCGCAATTCGGTGTCTGGAGATTCATTATTACCATGCTGCATTTGGAACTCCTCACACGAGAATTACTCGCTGTCGAAGAGCCCATTTTCATGCCCACGTTCGTCCCGTCCAAGGTTTTCGCTCCGCAGCGCGGCGCGTCTCCGCGCGCGGGTTTTACGCTGGTGGAAATTCTCCTGGTCGTCGCCGTCGTGGCGATCCTCAGCGGCGTCGCCATGGTCGCCGTGACGAACACCCGCGAATCCACGCGCGTCTCGAAGCTGGAATCCGATGTCGCGACGATCAACGCCGCCATCCAGGTCTACCAGGTGAACGGCGGCGCGCTGCCCGCCATTGCGACGCCCCAGCAAATTCTCGACAAGCTGAAGACCAGCGCCGACACTGCCAGTGCGGCCGCGATCCCCGGCTTGCATGGCAGCGTCGTGGATCGGCGTCTGTGGGTGGATCCAAACGACCCTCCAACGGGGGCGGAGCCCCGTGCGCTGTGGAATGGCACCGCCGGACGCTTCGTGATCGCCACAAGCGGATCGAACGGCGTCAGAAACTTCCTTCTCGACGACACCAAGGCGGCGACAAACTACGGGACGGAAGCGCGCACGCCCGGCGTCGTGACCCAAACCAACGGCTGGGTGTGGAACTACGTCGACGTGGCGCCGACCGCGAGGGGCGGCCCGGCCGGCGGACCCGGCACCACCACGGGAACCTCCGGCACCTCGCCCACCTCGCGCTCCGCGTTGCAGCTCAATCCCCCGACGTTCTCGCGGGCGGGAGCATCACAAATCCCCCTGACCGATTTCGACATCTCCCTCACCCTCGCGAATCCCAATCCCGCCGGCTCTTCCCAGGTTTTCTACTCGGTCAACGGCGGCGCGTTCACCCTCTACGGGGGGCAGACCCTCGTGGTCACCCCCAATACGTCGATAAGCGCCTACGCGGCGACCAACGATCCCGATCATTGGACCGACAGCGCCTCCGCCCCGAATACCTACACGGTTGATCCGGTGACCCTCGTGCTGACCCTGAATTTTCCGCAGACCAGTTTCACCTTCCAGCAGGCGGGCGGCGCGATGGTCGGCGTGCCGGCCGTGACGCCGAGCCCCGGCACAATGACGATCACCAATACCGCCCAGATTCCCCCGAGCTACCAGTCGAGCACGCAATTCGACATCCGGTGGACGCTCGACGGCACCAACCCGCTCACGGCGGCCTCGCCGAACGTCACCGGCGCCTTTTCCGGCAGCGTGCCCACGCCGAGCATCACCATCAACCCCGACCTCTGGGGCACCACCTCCAGCGTTGCCGTGAAGGCGGCCGCGAAAGCCAAGACCGCTTGGTTCCTCAGTAGCACGCCGGTGCAATCGGCCACGCTCGCCATCTCGCCCACCACGCTCACCGCGCCCACGTTCGACTCGCCGTCGGGCACGTATTTCTCGGGCCTGCCGGCGACCATCAATTTCGCCAGCGGCGCGCTCTACCCGGTGAATGCGCGCATCTACTACACCACCGATGGCACCGATCCCGGCAATGTCGGCGGCAATCCCGTCTCCGGCGCGATTCTTTACTCCGGCACGTTCAACGTGCTGACCCTCGCCAGCCCAACCTCCACGATCACCGCGCGAGTTTACGGGCCGTCCACCTACCCGCAATGGTTCACGCCGAGCGCGGCAATCACCTCGATCTACCAGCTCTATTTCCCACCGCCCTGGCACGGCTACATCGTCGGCCAGTTCAATACGACGGTGAACACCGCCTTCAACGGCATCGAGCAGCTGAATGACGGCGGCAACGTCGACCTCTCGTTCAACCCCGGCACCGGCACGGGCACCGGTAACAGCAACTCCGTGCGCGGCTCCGTCTTCCAAAGTGACGGCAAGGCCATTCTTGTCGGCGATTTTACAACTTACAATGGCACTACGATGAACCGCATCGTCCGCGTGAACGCCGACGGCTCCCGGGACACGACTTTCAACATCGGCACCGGATTCAACGGCGAAACGACGATTGTCGTCGTCCAGCCTGACGGAAAGATCCTCGTCGGCGGCTCGTTCACGACCTACAACGGCGTGGCCCGGCGAAACATCGCGCGACTGAACTCCGACGGCTCGCTCGATACGACCTTCACCCCCGGCACTGGCACGACGGGCTCCAATTCCTTGGTCGATGCGATCGCCGTCCAGGGCGATGGCAAAATTCTCCTCGGCGGCGCCTTTGCAGCCTACAACGGCACGCTGCGCAACAACCTCGTGCGTGTGAATTCCGATGGCACCGTCGACACGACTTTCACCATCGGCACCGGACCAAACGATCGCGTCTATTCCGTCATCGTGCAGTCGGACGGCAATATTTTCATCGGGGGGGCATTCTCCAGCTACAATGGCACGTCAAAGGGGCACGTCGCCCGGCTCACCTCCGCCGGCGCGATCGACTCCACCTTCACCATTGGCTCGGGCGCGAGTTCCGATGTCTATACGGCCGCCCTCCAGAGCGACGGCAAATTCGTCATCGGCGGCTCATTCAACAGCTACAATGGCACCAGCCGCAAGGCCATCGCGCGGATCAACGCGAACGGCACGCTCGACACGGGTTTCGATCTCGGCACCGGATCCGGCGTCGGCAGCTACACCGTGCTCACCATTTCCATTCAAGACGATGGCCAGATTATATTTGGCGGCGACTTCGCCGCCTACAATCCCGGCTCGCGGGCTAACCTCATGCGCGTAAGTTCCGCCGGCGTGCCGGACGACACGTTTGCGCCGGTGGACATGCGTCCGCAGGCGACCGTTTATGCCACCGCCCTGAATGGCAGCGACAAACTGCTCATCGGCGGCGATTTCACGGCCAACACCTCCGTCGGCTTGAACAACGTCGCCCGGCTCGGCCCGAGCGACGGCACCCTCGACACCTCCTTCAATCCCGGCACCGGCACGGACAGCAACAGCCTCGTCTGGGGCCTCGCGGAACAATCCGACGGCAGGATTCTCATCGGCGGCGATTTTACGACCGTGGACAGCCACGCGCGCGCCGGTATCGCCCGGCTTGACACCGACGGCAGCATCGATGCCAGCTTCAACCCCGGCAGCGGCGCGACCGGCGGCGGCGTCTGGACGGTCGCCGTGCAGACCGACGGCAAGATCCTCATCGCCGGCCAGTTCACCAGCTACAACGGCTCCGCCGCCCCGGGCATCGCGCGGCTCACCAGCGGCGGCGCGCGCGACACCTCGTTCTCGGCCGGCGCCGGCTTCAACGGCTACGTGAGCTCCTCCGTCATCCAGCCCGACGGCAAGATCATCGTTGGCGGCGGGTTCACCACCTACGCCGGCGTCGCCGCGAAACGCATCGTCCGCATCAACACCAACGGCACGATCGACTCGACCGTCGGCAACGCGGTCGGCGTGGATCAGGGCCAGGTCAACTGGGTCGGCCTCCAGCCCGACGGCAAGATCATCTTCGGCGGCTCGTTCACGACGGTCGGCGGCGTTGCCCGCGGGGGCATCGCGCGGCTCAATGCCGACGGCACGCTCGACACCACCTTCGCGTCCAGCAGCGGCATCAACTCGGGCGCCGCGATCAACAGCTTCGCCCTCCAGAGCGACGGCAAGATCGTCATCGGCGGCACCTTCACCACCTACGCCGGTGTCGCCCGCCCCCGCATCGCCCGGGTGAACCGCGACGGCACGCTCGACACCGCGTTCTCTCCCGGCCAGGGTCCCACCGCCGTCGCTCCGCTCACACCAAACGTCCAGAGTGTCATCGTGCAGCCCGATGCGAAAATCATCATCGCCGGCAGTTTTTCCGGCTACAACGGTACCGCCGTGAATAAAATCATCCGCCTGAACGCCGATGGCACCTACGACTCCGCCTTCGGCTCCTCCACGCTCTCGATCAAAACCATCAACAATACCCGCTGACGCGCCCGCCCATCCATGAACGACGTCACCATCGACACCCCGCTCGGCGGCCGCATCGCCGCCCTCGCGACTACCGACGGCGTGAGCGATTTCTACGTCACCCCCGGCGAGCCGCTTTGCTTCCGCCGCAACGGCCATCTCCACTTCGACCCCGACTTCCGCTACGAACCCGCCACCCTGCCTGAGATGCGGCCCGGCTGCCTCGACTACGCCATGCTCATCGGCGACCTGCGGTTTCGCGTCAGCCGCATGATGACGCAGGGCCGCCTGCGCTGGGTGCTGCGCATTCTCCCATCCGACATTCCCTCGCCCGAGGCCATTCGCGTGCCCGCGCCCGCCCTCAAGGCCTTCCTCGAGGCCAAGAATGGGCTCTTCCTCATCTGCGGCGCCACCGGCAGCGGCAAATCCACCACCATCGCCTCGATGGTGCTCCACCGCGCCCGCCGCCGCCGCGAGCACGTCATCACCTTCGAGGATCCCATCGAGTTCGTCTATCCCGGCGGGCTGCCCTCGCTCATGTCGCAGCGCGAAATGGGGCAGGACGAGATCGACTTCAGCGCCGCTCTGCGCGCCGCCCTGCGCCAGGCCCCCGACGTCATCAACGTCGGCGAGATTCGCGACGGCGAGACCGCCGAGATCGCCCTCCAGGCGTCCGAGACCGGCCACGTCGTCGTCGCCACCCTCCACACCTCCACCGCCGCGCAGACCGTCCAGCGTTTCCTCAAGCTCATCCCCAGCGACCGCGTGGAAAACGCCCAGGCGACCCTCGCCGACGCCCTCCGCCTCATCCTCTGCCAGCGCCTCCTCTTCGATTCCGACCGCGGCAAACGCTTCCCCATCCACGAAGTCCTCCTCCAATACGATGGCGTCGTAAACATCATCCGCCGCGGCGACTTCAAGAAGCTCGACCAGGAGCTCGAAACCGGTTGGAAACGCGGCATGAACAACTTCGCCAAAAGCATCGAACTCCGCGCCGAGGAAGGTTACCAGAGCAGCAGCGCCGTGCCCACCGGCTTCAGCGCCGAGGAAGTCCAGGATTACCTCGAGGCCGAGCAGGCGACCCTCATGCCATGACCCTCAAGGATCTCAAGGACGTCCTGACGTTCGCCGCCTTTCGCCCCGAGCCCGACGACGGCACCGCCTTGTGGACCCGTCGCTTTCCCCACGAGAAAACCCTGCTTCTCAACGTCGGAAAAAACCGCACCACCTGGCGCTGTCTCGGCAAGGGCGGCCGACTGCTCGACGGCGGCCTCCAACGCGGCGACTTCAAGGACATCGCCGCGAACCTCGCCCCCGAGTGGCGCAAACTCACGGATACCGGCTGGTGCAACGTCTCCCTCAACAGCCGTTACATCATCAGCCTCGAGAGCAACCTCCCCCGCAAGGAAGGCATCGAGGATGTCATTCGCACGAGTCCCCGCGCCGCCCTCGGCTCGAAGTTCGAGCGCTCCAAACGCTACGCCCTCACCAACAATCCCGAGCACGCCACCAGCATCGTCCTCTCCTGCGAAGAGGAAGTCATCAAGAAGGTCGAGGCCGCTCTCGCCGAGAACAGCCTCCAGACCGGTCGCATCTGCTGCGGCACCTACACCCTGCTCCGCCGCCTCATCGAGCACGCGAACGCCGACGATCCGAACGCCCAGAAAAACGCCGCCACCCCGGCGCAGCTCCTCCTCGTCGTTTGCAACGAAGGCTCTGTCTGCATGCTCACGCAGACGGGCGATGTGTGGTCCGACCTCCGTTCCCGCTCCGACTTCTACGACGAAAACACCGAGCCCGTCTTCGAGATGATCCGCTCCAAATGCGAAGCCGCGGAATCCGCGCCGTCCGAAATCCTCTTCGTCGCCGACCAGCCCGGCTCCGACCTCCCCACCCGCCTCACCGAGAAATTCCCCGACTCCAAGGTCACTGACCTCACCGAGTCCGACCACCTCTGGGCCCACATCGCCGACCTGAGATAACGCCATGAAAATCGCGCGCCGCCTCATCGACGACCTCAAGACCGAGCGTCCCAACGTCACCCCGCCGTTGCCCGCCTACCTCCGGCTCGTCCCCATTCTTTTTTACGGCGCCGTCCTCGGCGGCATCGTCCTCTCCGGCCTCTTTCTCGTCGTCCTCCGTAATGCCACCGCCACCGAGCAACAGTGGAAGGCCGAAGCCGCCGAAACCACGCGCCAGCTCGCCGAAGTCCAGGCCGCTCGCGGGATGCTCGAGAGCCAGGCCCGCCGCGCCGGGGACATCGTCGCCTGGGTCGAAGGCGCCCGCAGCCTTCAACCCCTCCTCGTCGGCATCATCCGCGGCATGGAACCCACCTCCTCCATCATCTCCGTCGAGATCGCCCGTGATCCCGGCAACTCCCGACAAATCAAACTCGACCTCAAACTCAACGCCCAAAGCTCCCGTCAGATCGACAGCACCCTTCAGGAAATCGCCAGCCACGATTACCGCACCTATAATCCCAACCAGACCCAGAGCCGCGGCGAAGTCGATTACCAGGGCACCCTGCTTTACCAACCCGCCCGTTCCCTTCCCGTTCCCGCCGACGGTCCCTCCGTCGCCCCAAAAACCTCGTCCGCTCCCG
>JGI24033J26618_1000087_pt1 | contig 13391 bp, 13 predicted proteins | sample KBSMisM7withPhiX_FD_26618 | JGI IMG/M metagenome (IMG submission 26618)
TCGCCGCGGAGCTGGCGGCGTGGGGCGACACGATCGCGTGGAATATTTTCACGGGTATCGGCGGCCGCACGAAGCGCATCGTGGCGTGAGCCTTATTGCGGCTTGCGCGGATCGCGATTGAAGATGCGGAACCAGTTGCCGAAGTGCTTTTTGAAGCCTTCCATGCGGGTGAGATAAGTCTCGTTCAACGCGCCGCCGTGAGGGATCGCGCGCAACAACGCGGCGACGGAAAGTTCGTCGAGTTCGAAGCCGGTGCTGGCCGTGCCGACCGCGCTGGCGTGGTGGGCGTCGCTGCCGGCGGTGGTGCGTCGCTCGGTGCGGGCGGCGTATTCCTTTGCGAGGAGGTTGAAGCCGCGCGAGGTAACGGCGGCGTTGAAGCCCTCGATTACCGGCGTCTTGAGCTGGTCGAGGACTTCCTGGCGGATGCCGGCGCGCCATTTGTCGTAGGGATGCGCGGGAATGGCGATGCCGCCGCGTTCGAGGATTGCGGCCTCCACCTCGACGGCGGGCACACCGATCATTTCCGGCAAGGTCGTGCCGATGCAGAGCATGTGGCCGTCCGCGGTCGAGACCTCGACGCCGGGAACGACGAGAAAGCCATTCACCGGAGTGCCCTCCGCGTTCATGAGGCCGTGTTTCAGGCAATAATCGGCGGACTCGCAGGAATTGTGGTCCGTGATCGCGATGCCCGACAGGCCCTTGCGGCGCGCGGCGGCGATGAGGGCCTCGGGCGCGCTCGCGGCGTCCGCCGAGAAAAACGAATGCACATGCAGGTCGAACCAATGAAGCATGCTCCATTCTTCGCTTTGCGCGGGCGATTGCTCCAATTAAATTTCTCCGCGTCACATGACCACGGCATTCAAAGAGTGGGCGCTCATCTGCGAGGCGCTCGGCAGCGGGCGGCAGAGCGTGATCCTCCGCAAGGGCGGCATCGCCGAGGGCCGCGCGGGCTTTGCCTTCCAGCACGAGGAGTTTTTTCTATTTCCCACGTGGTTTCACGAGCAGCTCGAGCGCACGACGCTGCCGCCGGAGACGCCCGTGCCCGCGGCTCTGGAGGATGAAATCGAAATCGCCTACGCGGCGACGGTCGAATGGACGCGACTCGTCACCGACCTCGCGGTGGTGCAGCGCCTGCGCGACCTGCACGTGTGGCGCGACGAGATTGTTGAGGAGCGTTTCCGCTACGACGAGACGCCGGGCCTGCACGTCGCGTTCGTGCGTGTCTTCCGGCTCGAGCCGCCACAGCGGTTGCGCATGGAAAAGAAATACGGTGGATGCCGCTCGTGGGTAGAACTGCCGGCGCTCGAAGGCAGCGCCCTCGTCTCGGTGCTGAGCGACGAGGAGCACGCGCGGCGGCGGATCGAACTAAACAGGATTTTGGGGATTTAAGGGATTTTCAGGATCGAAGATTTTTTCTCCGGGCAATCCTCGGAATCCTGTAAATCCTGTTTAGTTCGATCACGCCCGCGGGTGGAATTTTTTGTGGACGGCCTTGAGCCGGCGCTGGTCCACATGGGTGTAGATTTCCGTCGTCGTGATGTCGGCGTGGCCGAGGAGTTCCTGGATCACGCGGAGATCGGCTCCGTTTGAAAGCAGGTGCGTGGCGAAACTGTGGCGGAGGAGATGCGGATAGACGTTGGCCTCGAGGCCGGCGAGGTCCGCGTATTGTTTCACGAGTTGCCAGACGCGGGCGCGGGTGAGCTTTTTGCCGTTGTTCGAGAGGAAGATTTCGGCGCCGGTTTTCGCGCCGACGAGCTGCGGGCGTTCAGTGGCGAGGTAGCGGGCGATGGCTTCGCGGGCCTTGCCGCCGACGGGGACGATGCGCGTCTTGTTGCCCTTGCCGGTCACGCGGATCCAGCCGGCGTCGAGGTCGAGATTTTCGAGGCGCACGTTGCAGAGTTCGGAAATGCGCAGGCCGGAGGCGTAGAGCAGCTCGAAGATCGCGCGGTTGCGCAGCGCTAGGGGATCGGCCTCGCCGACGGCGGCAAGCAGGCGCTCGACCTCGGGAATGTTGAGCGTGTCGGGCAGGTAACGCTCGATGCGCGGGATGGCGATGAACTCCGCGGGATCGCGGGCGAGGAATTTTCGGGCGACGAGGAAGCGGAAGAAGATGCGCAGGGCGACGGCCTCGGCCTTGATCGAGGCGGCGGCGAGGCCGGCCCGCTTGCGATGCGCGAGGAAGTCGCTGAGGTGGCCGGCCTCGACGGCGGCGAAATCGGCAAGGGACTGCGCCTGCAGCCAGGCGGCGAACGTCTCGAGCGAGCGGCGAGTGGAGATTTGGTAATTGTCCGAGAGGCCACGCTCGGTCGCGAGAAAGAGCAGGAAGGCGTCGATTTCGGTGGTCATTGGTTACTGGTCAATGGTCATTGGCTTTCTGGCCATCGGAGGCGCAGCGGAGGCATTTTCCAATGACCAATGACGAATGCCCAATGCCTACTTGAACTTCAACCCCGTGAGTTGCGTGTAGGCCTCGATGTATTTTTCGGAGGTTCTGGCGACCACGTCGGGCGGCAGCGTCGGCGCGGGCGGCTGTTTGTTCCAGGGAATGGACTCGAGGTAGTCGCGGACGAATTGCTTGTCGAAGCTGGGCGGGCTCTGGCCGACGACGTATTGATCCGCGGGCCAGAAACGCGAGGAGTCCGGCGTGAGGCATTCGTCGATGAGGACGAGTTCGTCACCGACCATGCCGAACTCGAATTTCGTGTCGGCGATGAGGATGCCGCGCTGGGCGGCGAAGGCACGGCCGTGCTCGTAAAGCTCGAGGCTCCATTCGCGGACGCGGAGGGCGAGCTCGTCGCCGAGAATGCGGCGGCAATCGCTCCAGGAGATGTTTTCGTCGTGGCCGCTCGAGGCCTTCGTCGAGGGCGTGAAGATGGGCTCGGGCAGCTTTTCGGCCTGGCGCAGGCCGGGCGGCAGGCGGTGGCCGCAAATGCCGCCGGTGGCTTCGTAATCCTTCCAGCCGGAGCCAGCGAGGTAGCCGCGGACGACGCATTCCACGGGCAGCGGGCTGGCTTTTTGCACGACGATGGCGCGGCCGGCGAGCTGCTCGGCGAAGGGTTTCAATTTTTCCGGCAGCCAGCCGAAGGGATGCTCGACGAGATGGTTGGGGACGAAGTCGAGTTTTTGGAACCAGAAGTCGGCGGTGCGGGTGAGGATTTCGCCTTTGCGCGGGATGGCATTCGGCAGGATGCAATCGAAGGCCGAGATGCGATCGGTGGCGACGAGGAGCAGCGTGTCGCCGAGATCGAACACCTCGCGCACCTTGCCGCTGCGGAGTTTCGGAATGCCGGGAAGCTCGAGAGTGAGGACGTCCATTGGGGAAAATTGAATAAGGAAAGCAGGAAATCAGGAAGGGGAATCGTGAAGGACGCGTTTTACAGTCAGAGGCGCATTGGCAAAGTTGAGTAGCAGTCCATGTTTGAGATTGCAGGCCTTCAAGTAACTGCGGACCTGGCTGCACCATCCCTGCCGTGACAGTCGAGCGCCATGCGTATAAGGATGAAATTATGAGGCCGCTTTTTTCCGTCTGTTTGACCTTCGGTTTGCTGCTTTTTATCGTGCCAGCTCATGCGGCCAGTCCCGGTCGCTACCACAACGACGACGGACTCTCGCTTGCTCTCCAGGAGGATGGCGATGTGGTCCGTTTCAAGTGCGGGGATTTGGAAGTCGCGCATCTGGCGAAGACCGGCCCCCGCTCTTTCTCCGGCAAATCCACGTCTCCCCAATACAAGAACAATTATCTGGTGAAGGGGTCAATAAAGCCGAATGAAGACGTGATCGAGGTCCGCCTTATCCATTATGATCCCGTGACCGGGCTCGTATTCATATGGCACGGCAATCTCGTTAAAAGCAAATGACGGCGGGCTGAGGGTTGTAGGGGGGGTAGACCGCGGTAGCGGCGCTCGAGGGTGAGGATGTCCGCGGGATTTGTGCCTTTTACAGAAGGGAACAAAGGGAACGAAGAAATTCCGGATCTTCGTTTCGATTGTTTGCTTCTGTTCCTCAATCGGTGATTCGTCCTCGCAACTTTTTGGTTTCCCCGCGGTGGCGTTTGTCGCGGAGCATTTCCTGTTTCGTGCCGTAGCTGCGTTTCGCGCGCTGTCGGCGGCGCTTGGAGGCTTCGGCCTTTCGCGCCTGCGTGGCGGCGGCGCGCAGCGATTCCATTTTTTCGACGAGGCGGAGGAGGGCGAGGGCGCGGTTCGTGTGTTGCGAGCGGGAGTCGCTTGCGCTGACGGTGACGCCGCTCGGCCCGTGGGTGAGCTCGACGGCGGTGGAGACTTTGTTGACGTGCTGGCCGCCGGGGCCGCTGGCGCGCGTGCAGACGAAGCGCAGGTCGTCGTCGCGGAGGCCGAGACGGGTCATGCGCTCCTGCAGGGCGGCGGGACGGGACTTCATGTCGGCGGAGTTGTAACACGTCCGGCGGCGGGTGGTCGCTCGAAACCACTCGCGCGCGGCGGGAATTTTCTTTTAGCTGCGCGGCATTCCATGAGCTGTATTTATCGAGTCGAGACGGATGACTTTGGCACCTACGACGTGCTGGAGGACGAGACGGTGGGCGTGCGGGCGCGCCTGCGCCGGCGCGGGGCGGAGCTGGTGAGTCTCGCGCGGCGCGACGAGGCGAATCCCGACGGCGCATGGACGGGATTTCTTTACCGCGACAACGAAACCGCGCCGCCGGCGCAGGGTTGGGCGAACCATGCGACGGTGATGGGTTACTTTTTGCACCGGCTCGTCGCAGAACGCTCGCTGTATCGTGGGGTGGAGATTCGCGGGGGGAATCATGGCTTTCTGCGCGGGTTCGAATTCGCGCCGCCGACGTTCGATCCCACCATGCGGGCAATCACGTATCGGGTGGACGCGGGGCAAATTCCGCCCGGGGCGTATCCGTTGCGGGTGTCGCTGGAGCTGGCGTATCGGCTGCTGCCGGATGGCGTGCGGATCGAGTTCACTTTCACGAGCGAGGAGCCGGAGCTCGAGGCGCACGTGAGCTTCGGTTTGCACCCAGGCTTCGCGGTGTCGTCGGTCGAGAGCGCGGAGGTGCTGCTGTCCGAGGGCGTGTATGTGCGGCATTTTGCGCCGGGTAATTTTCTGGACGGGCGGGTGGAGGAGGTGGCGCACGCGGGCGGGCCGATGCCGTTCGACAAGGCGGCGCTACCGGGCTCGTATTTGCTGGAGCTGACGCGGGTGCCGGATCGGCGCTTCACGCTGCGCGACGCGGCGGCGGGCAAATCGGTGACGCTCGATTTTTCGGAGACGCCGTATTGCACGCTGTGGAGCGACGGGCCGTTCGTGTGCATCGAGCCGTGCTGGGGTCTGCCGGACAGCCAGCCGCAAAAGCCTTTCGAGCAAAAGGATGGCATTCAGGTGATCGCGCCGCTTGGCACGCTGAGTGCGGGCTTCTCGATTCATCTCGCCGTGGGCGGGTAGCGGCTCCGCCCGCCATTTGTTTCCAAAGTTCGTGAAAACGACTTTCCAAGCTCGCAAACCTTCCGCACATTGATCGCCCGTCCTATGGCTGTTAAGACCGAAAAAGACCTCCCCCAATCTCTCAACGGAAGCTGGCTGAAAGCCATGAGCGCGATGCAGCTCAAGAATTACGGCTACGTGATTCAGCTGCTGCAAGGCGTGCTCAAGCAGGAACCCGAGTTCCTCAAGGGCCGCCAGCTCATGCGCAAGGCCGCCATTCAAAAGGTGGCCGCGGCCGGCAAGAAGAGCATGCTGTCGGGGTCGTCGTTTTCGACGATGAAAATCTCGGGCACGATCAAGAAGGATCCGCTGGGCGCGATCGTGGAACTCGAGAAGCTCCTCGAGACGGAGCCGCACAGCCAGCCGATCAACCTCATGCTGCGCGATGCCGCGATGGCCGCGAACATGCCGGAGACGGCGACCTTTGCGCTCGAGACGATCGTGGCGGGCGCGCCGCGCGACACCAAGATGCTGCACGAGCTTGCGAAGCATTACGTCGAGCAGGACCAGGCCGACAAGGCCGTCGAGGTTTACACGAAGATCACCGACATCAATCCCGCCGACCTCATCGCGATCAAGGCCGGCAAGGACGCCTCCGCCCATGCTTCGATGAAAAAGGGCGGCTGGGAACGCGAGGGTGCCACCTACCGCGACCTCATTCGCGACAAGGATGCCGCCGTCTCGCTCGAGCAGCAGAGCCGCGTCGTCCGCAGCGTCGAGATGATCGACCAGCAGCTCGCGGAGCTCGGCCAGAAATACGAGGAGAATCCGCAGAGCGTGGACGTCACGCGCAAGATCGCGGAACTCTACGAGCAGAAGGAAGACCTCGAGAACGCCGTGCAGTGGTTCACCTACGCGGCCAGCCTGTCGAACAACACCGACGCCGCGCTCGTGCGCAAGGCGGCCGACCTGCGCATCAAGCAATACGACGCGAGCATCGCGCAATACGAGACCTACCTCGCCAGCGCCGATCCCGAAGCGTCCGAAACGGCGCAATATCGCGAGCAGCTCGAGACGATCAAGCTCGAGCGCGCCAAGCTCGAAATTCAAGAAGCCCGCCAGCGCGTGGACCGGAATCCCACCGACCTCATGTTCCGCTTCGAACTGGGCGAGTTGCTCGTTCGCATCGGCGAATATAAGGACGCCATTCCCGAGCTGCAAAAGGCGCGCCAGAATCCCAACGTCCGCCTGCGCGCGATGAACCTGCTCGGCAAATGCTTCGTCGAACGCAACATGCTCGACCTCGCCGCCAAGACGCTGGAAGACGCCGCCGGCGAGCTGATCGCCATGGACAACGTCAAGAAGGACATTGTCTATAACCTCGGCCTCGTTTACGAGCGGATGGGCGACAAGCAGAAGTCCATCGACGCGATGAAACAGATCTACGAAGTCGATTACGGCTACAAGGACGTGGCCGAACGCGTCGAAGGCTCCTACGGCGGATAGGCCTGCGGCTTTCCCGGCCCTTGCCATTGCTCAAGCGGCGACCGACTCTGGCGGCATGATTCGCCGTTTCCCCCGGTGGGCCATCGCAGGTATTGCGCTGGCCTGTTCGCAGCACGCCTTCGCGCAAAACCAGACCAGCACCCTCAGCCCCGTCATCGTCGGCGGGAACCTGCCCTACACGCTCAGCCTGAGCGTCTATAACATGGGCGGAAACGCCATCGTGCCCACGCTGCAATCCTACGCGCTCGGCGTTTCCAATAATCTCTGGGTGCTCGTCGCCGGCCGCACGAACGGGCTGCACAACTTCACCGCCGACGGCTTCCAGAATTTTCCCCCCGCCTATCAGAACACGATCATTTGGGTGATCGATCCGGTGAACAAACAGACGTGGAGTCGCTCGCTCAACGATCCCAGTGCCGGCCTCACCGTGCCGCAGGTGGATGCACTTTCCGCCACGAACACCGAATCGATGCAGATCGGCGACCGCCTCTACATTGCGGGCGGCTACGTCTATGATCGCACGTCCGACAATTTCACGACCTACAGCACGCTCACCGCGCTGGATCTCGCGGGCGTGGTGGACTGGGTGCAGAACGGCGTCGGTTCACTCGCCGCGCATATGCGCCAGACGAGCAGTCCGACCCTGCAGGTCGCCGGCGGCGAGATGCACGTCATCAACGGGCGCACGCTGCTCGTCTTCGGCCAGGATTTCGAGGGGCCCTACACCGTGGCCTCGAATGGCAACTACACGCAGCAGGTGCGGGCGTTCGACATCGTCGATAATGGCGTGACGCTTGCCATCGCGAACATCACCGCGAGCCTGCCCCTGCCGGAATACCGCCGCCGCGATCTCAACGTCGTGCCATTCCTCGAGGATGGCGGGAACACCGAGGGTCTGCTCGCGCTCTCCGGCGTTTTTCTGCCGGGTCCGACCGGCGGTGCGTGGACCGTGCCCGTGGAGGTGAGCGCAGACGGCACGCCCTCGATGGCCGATCCAAACCTGCCCGGCACCTTCAAGCAGGGCATGAGCACCTACCGCTCGGCGACGATCAGCTTTTACTCGGCGAACCTCAACGAGACGCACACCATCTCCCTCGGCGGCATCAGCCTGGAATATTACAACCTCGCCACCGGCCAGATCACTTATGACGGCGAGATTCCCTTCATCAACGGGATCACCGATATCGTCCGCACCGACGCCGGCGCCTACACGCAATATTATCTCGGCGAATTTCCGACCGTGCCAAATCCCAGCAACGGCAACGCACCATTCCTCTTCGGCACCGAGGCCGATTTCATTCCGTCGCCCATCATTCCGACCTACGACAACGGCATGCTGAACCTCGACGGAATCACGCAGCCGACGGTGATCGGTTACATCTTCGGCGGCATCATCGCGCAGCAGGCGAACTTCGGCGCGACGGGCGCGTCGAACCTGATTTTCCAGGTCACCTATTCGCCGGTGAGTTCGCCGACACCCACGCCGGCGAGCACGACGCCGACGATCAACATTTCGGGAAAATCGACGCGCAAGACGTCAGCTTCCCACTACATCGTGCGCGGCACGGCGTCCGCCGCGACGACCGTCATCAAATACCGCGTGCTCGGGGTCAACAAGATCTACCACTCCAAAAACGTGGGTGCGAACGGCTCGTGGAAGGTCCGCCTGAAGCATCTGGAATTCGGCACGAACGAGGTGCGCATTCGGGGGCTGAACGCCGCGGGCAACGCGACGAAGACGTATCACCTGAAGGTCGTGCGCAACTAGGGCATCTCTCGAAAAGGATTTCCGAAAAATTGGAGGGCAACGCTTTGCCTTCGGCTGTCGTTGCTTTCTGGAGGGCAACGCTCCGTCGTTGCCCACTTCTTCTGAAATATTTGGGAACCGACGGAGCGGTTCCCTCCAAGGTTGGAATGGATTTCCGAAAACGCGATAAGTAGGCTGCGCGCCCGGAGGCTACGATTTGCGCAGCTCGCCGATCGTCTCGTAGCGGGTCATCTCATCGATGCGGCCCTGGTGGCGGCCGCCTTCGAATTTCGTGGAGAGGAAGATGTCCACGCAATCGAGCGCGATCTCGATGGACGTCATGCGCTGGCCGATGGACAGCACGTTCGCGTCGTTGTGCAGGCGGGTGAACTCGGCGGTCTGGTTGCACCAAGCGAGACCGCAGCGGACGCCCTTCACCTTGTTGGCGGCGATGGCTTCGCCGTTGCCGGACCCTCCGACGACGATGCCAAACTCGGCCTCGCCCTTCGCGACGGCCTCGGCGGTGGGAATGATCCAGAGCGGGTAATCGGTGGACTCCGGTGAGTGCGTGCCGCAGTCGAGAACCTCGTGGCCCTTTTCGCGAAGGTGCTCGGCGATGCGTTGCTTGTAGGCGTAACCGGCGTGGTCGGAGCCGATGGAGATTTTCATGCGAGGGCGGGTTCGGGCGTGAGGTTCGCGGGGCGGGGAAGGTCGGAGTAGGGCGCCTGCGGGCGGAGGCCCAGCTCGGCGAGCAGGGCCATGTCCTCGTCGGCCTCGGGATTCGGCGCGGTGAGGAGTTTTTCGCCGTAGAAAATGGAATTCGCGCCGGCGAAGAAGCAGAGCGCCTGCGCCTCGCGGGAGAGCAGCGAACGGCCGGCGGAGAGGCGGATTTTCGCCTTGGGCAGGACGATGCGCGTGGTGGCGATGAGGCGGACGAGCTCGAACGTTTCCACCGGCTTCGCGCCGGCGAGCGGCGTGCCTTCCATCGGCATGAGGCAATTGATCGGCACGCTCTCGGGCGGCGGATTGAACGAGCAGAGCACTTCGAGCATGCGCAGGCGGTCGGTTTCCGTCTCGCCGAGGCCGAGAATGCCGCCGCAACAGACGGCCATGCCGGCGCGCTGGACGGAGCCGATCGTGTTCAGGCGATCCTGGAACGTGTGCGTGCTGACGATGTTCGCATAATGCTCGGGGCTGGTGTCGATGTTGTGGTTATAGGCGGTGACGCCGGCCTCGCGGAGCTTGCGGGCCTCGACATCGCCGAGCTGGCCGAGCGTGACGCAGACTTCCATGCCGAGCTTGCCGACCTCGCGCACGGTTTCGAGCATCTGCTCGAATTTCGCGTCGCCATCGCGCACGCCCTTCCAGGCCGCGCCCATGCAGAAGCGGGTCGCCCCGCTGGCCGCCGCCTGTTTGGCGATGGGCATCACGTCGGCGGTCGTCATGAGGCGCTGGGACTCGAGGCCGGTCTGGTAGCGAGCGCTCTGGGCGCAGTAGCCGCAATCCTCGCTGCAGCCGCCGGTTTTCACGCTGAGGAGCGTGCAGAGTTGCATTTCGTTATCCGTCCAATGCGCCACATGCACGCGGCGGGACTCCGCGATGAGGTCGAAAAACGGGCGGCGGTAAATGGCCTCGAGGGCGTCGAACGTCGGCATTTGATCGTGATGCTAGAGCCGCTGGAGCGCTCCCGCCAATGAAAACTACCGCAGCGCCGCGAGGAGCGGGGCCTCGAAAAAGTGCAGCAGAAAGACCGCAGCGAGGACGAGCAGGATCGGGTGCAGGACTTGTCGGCGGCCGGTGGCCAGCGCGAGCACGACCAGGGCGAGAATGCCGAGTCCGATGCCGGTGCTGATGCTGAACGCGAGGGGCATCATCACGATCGTGAGCACCGCGGGCACGAAATTCACGGTGTCGCGGGCGTCGAGATCGGTAACGGCCTCGAACATGAACACGCCGACCATCACGAGCGCGGGCGCGACCGCGACGGCTGGCACGGCGAGCAGGATCGGCGTGAAAACGAGGGCGGCGAGGAAGCAGAGCGCCGTAGTGACGGCGGTGAGCCCGGTGCGTCCGCCGGCCTGCACGCCGGTGGCGGATTCGATGTAGGTGACGACGGTCGAGGTGCCGAGCAGCGAGCTGAGGATCGCGGCGGTGGAGTCGGCGACGAGCGCGCGGCCGGCGCGGGGAATTTTATCGTCGGCGCCCATGATGCCGGCGCGGCGGGTGACCGCGATGAGCGAGCCGATGTTGTCGAACATATCGACGAGCAGCAGCGTGAGCGTAAGCACGACGGCGCGTAGGGGATCGTGCGCGAAGAGGTCGAAATTGAGGTGCAGCGCGAGGGGCGCGAGCGAGGCGGGCTCCGAGACGAACGCGGTGGGTAATTTCGTGAGGAAGCCGCCTTTGCCATCTGGCACGAACACGCCGAGGAGCGACAGCGCGAGAATGGCGATGAGGATCGCGCCCGGCAGGCGCAGCGCGATCAGCGCGGCGGTGAGGAGCAGGCCGCCGAGGAAAAAGGCGACGGACGGCGTGCCGAGGTTTCCCATCGCGACCATGGTGTCGGGATTCGCAACGACGAGGCCGCCGTTTTGCAGGCCGATGAAGGCGATGAAGAAGCCGATGCCGGCGGTGACGGCGACCTTGAGCGCGTGCGGAATGACGTCGATGATTCTTTCGCGCACGCCGGTGAGGGAGAGCAGCAGGAAGACGCAGCCGTTCACGAAGACGAGGCCGAGCGCGCTCTGCCATGGCACTTTCATCGCGACGCAGATCGAGAAGGCGAAGAAGGCGTTGATGCCCATGCCGGGCGCGAGCGCGATGGGGAAATTCGTGAGCGCGGCCATCAGCAGGGTGGCGACCGCGGCGGAGACGGCGGTCGCGGTGAGGAGCGCGGGCTGTGGCATCCCGGCGGCCGCGAGGATGGCGGGATTCACCGCGAGGATATAGGCCATCGCGGCAAAGGTCGTGAAGCCGGCGGCGACCTCGCGCATCGGCGTGGTGCCGTTTTCCCGCAGCTTGAAGATCCGTTCGAGCACGGGCGGGATTTAACGCCGACGCGGGGAATTGAAAAGGGTCAAGGCCGGCCGTAGGCGACGAAATGGCCGTCGCGATGGAAGAAAAAGAAGAAGCGGTAGCCGCCGATTTTCTTCTCGGGGTGGAACTCGTAGGTGTCGGGGCCGCTGGCGCCCTGGGAGCCAGCCATCATCATGCGGCCGCGGGCATCGGCGCCGAGATACACCATTACGTGGGTGACGGGCGGCCGGCGTGGTGGTTTGTAGGTGTCCTCCCAAAAGAGCAGGTCGCCGGGTTCGAGGTGGCGGCGCAGCGAGTTGGCGTCCGGTCGCACGCGCCAGAGCCGGTGGCGGGCGCGCAGCCATTCGTATTGGTCGGAGGCGGTGCGCGGGAGGTCGATGCCGCGCACTTCGCGATAAAGCCAGCGGGAGGTGTTCGAGCAATCCATCACCCACGCGGACGATTCGCCGGGCGGCACCCAGCGGCCGTTGTAGCGAACGTTTTGGCTCGCGGGAATGGCGATGGCGTCGGCGAAGTCGCGGCCGTGGGGCTCGGGTGGGGTGGCTTCCTGCCGGGCCGGTGCGGAAACGGATTCGACCGGCTCCGCGCGCGGGGCGGTAATGGGAGTCGCGCGTTCGATGGCGACGGGTTCGGCGCGCGGCGGAGCTTCGTGGCCGGGAATGACGAGCCGCATGCCGGGGCGCAGCTCGGAGGAATGGAGTCCGTTGGCGCGGAGGATGGCTTCTCCACTCACGCCGGTGGTCCACATGAGTTTGGCGAGCGTGTCTCCGGGGCGGACGACGTAGGTGCGATCCTGCGCGCCGGCGGTGGTGATGACGGCGAGCGCCAGCGCGGGAACGAGGAGGCTTTTCATGCGCATCGCAGAATATGCGTCGTAATTTCCGGCGGGCAATTCAAGCGTCCCGCCACGCCGCAACTTCCCGTGCCGCGCGACGTGTAACCGATCATCCGGCCGACATTCCACGGACCGGCGAGGAGCGGCCGCGGCACGCGCGCCTTGCGCACGATGATGCGTCCGCCGGGCAGGCAAATCTGACCGCCGTGGGTGTGCCCGCTGAGGTGGAGGTCGTAGCCGAGGGCGGCGGCATCGTCGGCGGTCTCCGGCGTGTGCGAGAGGAGGACGCGGCATTCGCCGGAAGGGATGCCGGCGCTGGCAGCGCGCAAATCGTGGGTGCGGAAGCTATGGGCGTCATCGACTCCGCAGAGCCACAATCGCGCGCCGTCGCGCTCGATGGCGACGGATTCGTTGAGCAGCACGCGCAGGCCGCCGGCCTCGAGCGGTTCCACTTTCGCGAGGAAATCGTGATTCCCGAGCACGGCGAGTGGATTCGCGCCGAGATGCGGCACGAGGCGTAGCGTGAGGGCGAGCGAGTCGTCCCACGGGAGGCCGATTTCGTTGTGGTAGTCGCCGGTGAGGACGGCGCGATCGAAGTGCGCGTCGGCAAGGCGTTCGATCACGCGATCGATGAGCGCGGGATCGATGTCGGAATGCAGGTCGGTGAGTTGCAGGAGGCGGAATCCGTCGAAGGCGCGCGGCAGACCGGGCAGCGTCACGATGTTTTCGACCAGCTGAACGTCGAGAAATTCGTGGTAGGCGCGGCCGGCAAGTCCGAGCAGGCGCAAGCCAAGGCGCGCGATCCGCGCGGCGACGCGGCGTTCGCCCACCCACAGCCTCCGCTCGCGGGCGAGGCGGGCG
>JGI24033J26618_1000090_pt1 | contig 12942 bp, 9 predicted proteins | sample KBSMisM7withPhiX_FD_26618 | JGI IMG/M metagenome (IMG submission 26618)
GACGCGCTGCTCACGTGGTATCGGCTTGAGTTCGGCCTGCCTGACAGCGCGGCGGCGAAGTCCGTCCCATGGCGGCTGCTGATCAAGGCCTCCGGCAACGGCTATATGTGGCTCAACGGCCACGACATCGGCCGCCACTGGGAGAAGGGCCCGCAACGCGAGTATTACCTGCCCGAGTGCTGGCTGAATTTCGGTGGAAAAAACGTGCTCGTGCTCGGCCTGCGCCAGACAATCAATGGCGCGAAGATCGAAGCGGCCGAAGTCGCTCCGTATCCTCCGCAACCCGCTCTCGACCTCGTCGGTAACCAAAGATGAAATATCTCCCCAAGCCGCGTAGCGGCATCAAATTCCCGATCGCACAGTCTCTCTTTTCCCTCGCTGCAGTCGCCTGCGCCCATGCGGCGAATCTGACTCCACCGACTACTGCCGTCGCGCCGGTTGCCCCGTTGTTTCCGCTGAATACCGTGCGCCTGCTCGACAGCCCCTTCACGCAGGCCGCCGCCGCGAATCGCGAATACCTGCTCGCACTCGACCCCGACCGCCTGCTCGCCCCCTTCCGCCGCGAAGCCGGGCTGGAGCCGCGCAAGCCGCCCTACCCGAACTGGGAAAGCGAAGGCCTCGATGGGCACACGGCCGGCCATTACCTCGCCGCACTCGCGGACATGATCGCCGCCGGCTACGATACCCCGAACGGCGAGTTGCGCCGCAGGCTCGATTACATGCTCTCCGAGATGCAGCTCGTTCAGCAGGCCAATGGCAATGGCTACATCGGCGGCGTGCCCGGCAGCCGTGAATTCTGGAAGAAAATCGCCGCCGGTCAGATTGGTGAACTCAAAAAGAAATGGGTGCCCTGGTATAACGTTCACAAGACGTTCGCCGGCCTGCGCGACGCTTATCTCACCGCTGGCAACACGAAAGCCCGCGACCTCTTGATCCGCCTCGGGGACTGGGCGGTCCATGTCACTGCGGGTCTCTCCGAGGCGCAGATGCAGCAGATGCTCGACACCGAGCAGGGCGGCATGAACGAGGTGATGGCCGACATCTACGCGATCACCGGCGACAAGAAATATCTGACGGCGGCCAGGCGCTTTGACCACAAGGCCGTGCTCGATCCGCTGGAGCACAAGGAGGATCGGCTGACCGGCTTGCACGCGAACACGCAGATTCCCAAGGTGATCGGCCTCGAGCGCATCGCCACGCTCACCGGCGACAAGGCCGCCGACGCCGGCGCGCGTTTCTTTTGGGAAACCGTCACCGGCCGTCGCTCCGTCGCGTTCGGCGGCAACAGCGTCTCCGAGCACTTCAACGACCCGAAGAATTTTCGCGGCGTGCTCGAGCACCGCGAAGGCCCCGAAACCTGCAACACCTACAACATGCTGCGCCTCACCGAGCAGCTTTTTGCCACGGAGCCAAACGCCGCCTACGCCGACTACTACGAGCGTGCGCTCTACAATCACATCCTCGCCTCGATCAACCCGACGCACCCCGGCTTCGTCTATTTCACGCCCATCCGGCCCGGCCACTATCGCGTGTATTCGCAGCCGGAGCAGGGCTTTTGGTGTTGCGTCGGCACCGGCATGGAAAACCCCGGCCGCTACGGCCAGTTCATCTACGCGCGAGCCAAGGACGGCCTCTACATCAATCTCTTCATTCCCTCCGTGCTGAAGGTTCCGGGCGCCGGCGTGACCGTGCGGCAGGAGACCGCATTCCCCGACGAGGAGAACTCGCGCATCACCTTGAAACTGGATCGCCCGATGACGTTCACCCTTTACGTGCGGCATCCCAAATGGCTCGCGTCCGATGCCCTCGCCGTGAAGGTCAACGGCCAGCCCGTGCCGGTCCAATCCTCCCCGTCCTCCTACGCCGCGCTTCGTCGTGAGTGGCACGATGGCGACCGGGTCGAGATTGCGCTTCCCATGCGCACCACCGTCGAGGGGCTGCCCGACGGCTCCCCGTGGTATGCGATCCTGCACGGCCCCATCGTGCTCGCCAGTCCCACCGGCACGGAGAATCTTGATGGCCTGCGTGCCGGTGCGGGGCGCGGCGACCATATCGCGCACGGGCCGCTCATCCCGCTCGACCAGATGCCTGCCCTCGTCACGACTCCCGACGAGCTGCCGAAGCATGTCGTCGCAGACCGCGCGGCCGGTCCCATGAATTTTCGCATCATGGATGTTGCCAGTCCCGCGTCGCCCCAGGGTGTGCCGCTCATGCCTTTCTTCCGGCTGCAGGATTCTCGCTACCAGATGTATTGGGACATCGTTGACAAGGAAGACGTGGCCGCGCGGCAGGCAAGTCTCGCCGCCAACGAACGCGCCAATCTTGCGCTCGATGCCGCGACCTTGGACGCGGTCGCCATCGGCGAGCAGCAGCCGGAAGTGGACCACGCCTTCCAGGGCGACGACACGAAGACCGGCGTATTCAATGGCCGCCGCTGGCGGGACGGCCGCTCGTTCCAATACACCCTCGACACGCACGGCGAGAAAGCCGTCGATCTCGTCGTCACCTACTCCGGCAGCGATGCCAGCCGCACCTTCGACATCTTCGCCAACGACACGCTGATCGCGACCCAGGAGCTGAAGGCGGAAAAGCCCGGCGAATTCCTCCAGAAACGCTATCCGATCCCGGCGAAAGTGCTCGCCGCCGCCGCCGACCATCGCGTGACGATCAAGTTCGTCGCCAAGGTCTGGGTCGCAGGCGGAGTCTTCGATGTGCGCCTGATGCGCCCGGACGCGGGTGCGGTCCGGGACAAAAAGTAAAATAATGGGCTGCCGCGTTCCACCCGTGGCCGTCCGTTATTCTATGTTTTATCAATGGCTGCGCCAGCAAGAGCACTACTGGAAGCAGAAAAAACTCAGTGGGTGCTTCGACACGAAAAGGGCGAGCTGGGAGGCCGTCCTCATTTTCATTTCCTTATCCGCGCCCTGCCTTCCGGCGCAAACTCTAGCCACTTTCGCATGGCAGCGATGAGCCGTTGGGAATCCCTCGGCGGTGGCATGGCAAGAATCCGGCGGTTCGACAACCAAGCGTTTGGAGGCGAAAAGGATGCTGTAAGCTACGTCCTGAAAAACCTTGGCGGCGACGCCTACGAACTCGCCAAATTCGAGCAAGGCGAATTCGATTCGATCCGAATCTCGGATGCGCTGATTGCATCCCTCTCGGAGCGGAGCCAGAGAATCACCATTTAGGCCGATCTGGAAGACGTCTTGGTTGCTCCTTCAAAGTGGCACCACACACGCCAGCGCGCAGCACGGCGGGTGTGGGTCCGCTTGAAGGCGAAATATGCCCCAAAATAGTTGGGAACTGCAAAAAATATCTTGCGCGGCGCGAAGACTATACGTAAGTCTCTCAAGTGCTACCCGTTGTGGTGATGGATTTCGATCCCACTACATTTGGTAGATAAATAGAGCGGATGGGGTTCTGCAACAAAAAAAGAACGCCTTCAGGTGCGAACTGAAGGCGTCCAAAGTTGCACACTCCGAGTGAAGAAAATCCATCGGGAGTTGCGGTAACAAGTAGCGGAAGGTGACACGATGTCACCCCTGATGTCAACCGGTTAAGAGCGAGATAACCAAAACAAATCTCGTCCGTCCGGTGGTCTTCTTCACGTGCTCACAACGTGAACAAACCTATGAACATCAAAAAAAAATACCTTCGGCGTCTCCCTGATATTCTCAAGGCGATGCCGGACACTTCGAAATTGGTCCCGATTCTTCGGACTCCGGAAAAGCATCTGGGTCGTTTGAGCCTCGCAGGATTCTCACCCGACTTGAAGCCCGGCGAATCAGTCATCCCAGACATTCGCGTTGGGCCGCGTGCCCGCTTCAACGCCAACGGCAAGTTCATCAAACACAAGGATCTCCCGAAGGAACTTTGTTATCGCATGATTGAATGGACATACTGCCAGTGGCACGGAAAGGACAAAATCGAAGTCACCGATAGCGCGCACGTTCCTTACTATCGATACCAGAGAACGCTTGTGCCGCCACCGTCGATGTCCCTCTCGGTGGCAGTCAACGAGAAGGGCGAGAAAATCATCGTCGCGCCAGCATACACGATAGGGGAAGAGGGGAAGCTCATCAATGCTATCAACCTTCTTCTCGACGTTGCTGGTGAGTGTCAGATTGTTGATGAAAGGGGCGAAGCCATCCTAACTTCTCCGGAAATTCGACTTGATTGGGAATTGTTCCCGATTGGAGATTACCCGTGGGAGAAGGTGATACCCGCGCTTGAACGAGTTATTTCACGGGAGCGACTCGGAAACCGGCCTTTGATTTGGAAGCGCCTTGAGGCTATTCAAAAGCACAACCCTTCATTCCGGGCGATTGGCAGGGCCGGCTACACCGGATATTTGGTTTTCGGATTTGAAGATCGGAGTCTCTTCATTTGTGAATCGACCAAGTCGGATAATGCTACCTATGTCTTCTCCGACAATTGGGACACGTTCACCAAGCTCTCGAAGGCAGAAGTCATACTTGGCAAACTGGCTGTGAAGCGCATCGTCCACCTTCGGAGCTGGTTCGAGGAAATTGAACGTCTCTTTCGCGACTCGAAAGCCGCATAGGTGAAGATAAATACTGGATCGCAAGACCCTTCAAGTTTTGTGGTCCAGTATTAATTTCGGCGTCGTATGACGGAGGACATCGCGAGTTCGGGTTTCAACGCACCTCAATAAGTTTATCGCCCGCCTCCAATCGTGCCAGAACAGCCGGCAGGGTGGGTAGGAACCATCGAAACAGTGTTGGGGTTGACGATGCGATGCGGACTTACACGGACGCCGACCTCCGCAGCGATCCTCAACCTTCCGGGGTTCACTTCAACCTGTGACCCACACTCACAAATACACTCACTCGAATCCGACGCGGAGGGTCTTCCTCCGTCGCAGCCTGTCGCGCATTCGGAGAATACGGATTGCCCGGAGAGGCCGATAAATACGGGCTCCAGTCGTGATTTGGCGGTTCCAGTCGCGGACAGTCGCGAGTCGGGAAATGGTGCGCGATACAGGGTTCGAACCTGTGACCCCTGCCGTGTCAAGGCAGTGCTCTACCACTGAGCTAACCGCGCGTCTGGAAACGAGTTTCCGCTGCTCCCTTTCGTGGCCGTCTTTACGGGACGGACAGGATTGGGATTTCAGGGAGGGGAACCGTATGGTGGTTGCCCGGGACGGTCAATTGGAAAAAACGGATGCCGCCGCGCGATGTCGGGTCTCGCTAAATTTTGTTCTCGGACTGAAGGATGAACTCAATGGTGGCGCCGATGACTCGGGCCGATGCCAACGGCGCGTCGCCTTCGAAGAGCTCGATTTTTTCGCCGGTGAATTCGTCCGATTCGCAATTCAAGTGGAGCGTGCCGTCCGGCCGGGAAACATGCTCCAGGACGACGTGATCCCTGTCCCGAAAACGAATTTTGGTGGGGGAGTGCATGGTAAACGTTGCTTCGGATTCGCGGTGGCCATCGGACGCATGGACCGTCGATTTTTGAAGGCCGAGACGTCCTCCGAGGGACGGCGTCGAATCTTCGCGGTCCCGGCTCCCGCCAGATTGGGTGCGCTCGCATCGCCATTGGCGGCCGATCTTTTAATGCCATGAAACCTCCCAAAGAAATTAATCTGACCCTTCCCGTATTCGCCCTGGCGGTAGGAACGCGAGCCATGCTGGGCGCCGGCCTGGCGCTTTTGCTGGCCGATAAACTCAAGCGAGAAACGCGGCGGGCGACCGGCTGGACGCTGACCGTCGTCGGCGCGGTGAGCACCCTTCCCATCGCGATGCAGGTTTTCGGATGCGGTGCCGCGAAGGAAATCGCGCCCAGCCCCGCGGCAGCCTGAGTCGCCAGCGGGGGCGGGCCCTGAGCTCGCGGATCTCTTCCAGACCGATCTCCAGACGTTATGAAGGCGAATTCCAAAATTCTCACGATCCTGGCAACGCTCGCGCTTCCTTTGTGCGTCTGGGCGCAAACGAGGGGAGTGTCTGGATCGGGACATTCCCGCACAGGGTCGAGCAGCTCGACGACGGATTCCACCGACCCGTCCGGAACCGCGCTTCCCACGGATCCGGAAGATTCGCTGGGTCCGGTAGACGCCGCCTCGGCTTACGACATTTTACCGCCGATCACTCCCACCCCCACGCCGACGCCGGCGCGGCCCCGCTAGGCGGAAAGCCGGGGCTTCCGCCGCATTTTCGGGCGAGACCTCTTCATCGAGGGGACATTCGCGAGAGGAGTTCCGCGTGACGATGTCGAGCGGGCCGCCCCGATGACGCGATCAGGCGTTTGTCGGGCTCATGGGGGCAATCCGGGGATCGAATTGGGCGCGATTTCCTTCGCTATGAAAATCTTACACTCCCTCGCATCCGCAGCATTCCTCTCGATTTTCTCGGCGACGCTCGCGCACGCCCAGAGTTTCGTATCGTCTCAACCCGCCGACGTGGTGATCGGCAAGGCGAACTTCACGACGAACACGCCCACGACCGCCTCGGCGACGAATACCAACGTCACGTCCGATGCCGTCGTGGATCCCACCACGGGCAAGCTCTTCGTCTGCGACGAAGCCAATAATCGCGTGCTGCGATTTTCCTCCACCGCCGCTGCGGCCAGCGGTGCCGCCGCGGAGGCGGTCTTCGGCCAGCCGGACCTCACCACGGCGACGGCGAATACCGGCGGGCTGAGCGCCTCGAGCCTGAGCGACCCGGTCGGCATTTACGTGGATTCCGGCGGGGCACTCTGGGTCGCGGATGCCGGGAACAATCGGGTGCTGCGCTTCGACACCGCCACCGGCGTGGTATCGCCGCCCGTCCTCACCGCCGACCAGGTGATCGGGCAGGCGAATTTTACCACGGCCACCAGCGGCACCACGCTGACGACGCTCAGCAATCCGCGTGACGTGTGGGTGGATGGCAGCGGGAATTTGTATGTCGCCGACGCCACCAACAATCGCGTGCTGCGCTTCGACGCCGTGGCGGGGCTGGGTAATGGACCTGCCGCCAGCCGGGTCTTCGGGCAGGCGAATGGCACCTCGAATGCGGCCGCCACCACGCCGACCGGCCTGAGCAATCCCGTGTCGATATGCGTCGATGGAAGCGGCGCGCTCTGGGTGGCCGACCAGACGAACAACCGGGTGCTGCGCTTCAACGCAGCCGCCTCGGCGGCAACCGACGGTCCGGCCGCCTCGGGCGTGCTCGGTCAGGCGACTTTCCTCTCCGCAGTCGGCGCCACGACGCAGAGCGGATTGTCCGGCCCGCGCGGCGTGAACGTGACTGCAAGCGGCCGGCTCTGGGTCTCGGATTTCGCGAATAATCGCGTGCTGTGGTTCGATGGCGCCGCGACGAAAGCGAATGGCGGCCTCGCCGACGGCGTGCTCGGCCAGGACAACTTCACGTCTTCGGTCGCGGGGCTGAATCAGCAGAAAGTCGCCGGTCCCGCCGGCGTCTTCCAGGATGTCGCCGGACACCTCTGGCTGGCCGATTCCAACAACCATCGCGTCCTGCGCTTTACCGCGCCGACGCCGCAGCCTCCGGTGATCACGCTCTTTGGCCCCACCAAGCGCACCACGACCGCCGCAAGCCTGCACATCAAGGGAAGCACCTCGGACGCGGACGGCATTGTCGTCGTGGTGAAAGGAACCACGAACGGCCATCGCGAGACCGCCAAGGGCACCACGAATTGGAGGTATCACGCCAAGAAGCTCAAGAAGGGTGTGAACTTCGTTCGGATCTATGCCCTCGATGACGACGGCCTCCAGTCGAACGTCCTGCACATAAAGATCATCCGCAAGGTGCCGCGGTTCTAAAAAGCGGCTTCGATTGCGCCACGCCGAGGGATTGGCCCTCGGCGTGGGAAGAGTTTAGCGACCGCGGTGCGTCCTTTCCGCCGGGACGGATGCCGGAGTCAGGTTTTTCCCGATACGCGCCCGGCGGCGGGGAAACGATCCTTCTCGGCTGTGAAAATCATAGCGCACCTACCTTCGGACGTGGCCGCGGCACTTACGCCCTCCGGCCGGGCCGCGAGTGCGGCGACCGAAGTCCAACTCAACCTCAACGAACAAATCTCATGAAACGAATAGCTCTTATCATTGGAATCATTGCCCTCGTCGGGCCATTGCACGCGGCGAATTACTCCGTCTTTCGGATCTGTCAGGACCAGCACGTGATCCGCACCTCCGACGGCGCGGAAGCCGGCCGGGTGGGATACATCGTCGTCGATCCCGAACAGCAGCGCATCGTCTCCACGGTGATCACTGGCGGCGTCATCGGCGACCGTTACGTGGCCGTGCCGTATTCCGACGTGGAATTCAGCGGCGACCGCGACATCGTGCTGACGAATATCGACCGTGAGCGCATCGTCAGCGCGCCGGCCATCGAAGTGAGCCGCTTCACTTCCAGCACGACCATCGAACCGTCCATCGTCGAGCCGAGCGTCTCCTACTTCGGCGAAAACTCCAGTTCGACCACCGTCGATCGCACGACAAATGCGCAGACTTCCACGGGAACGGAATCTCGCAACGCCGTGACCGCCGAGGGGCAGTCCACGACCACGCAACAAAACGCAACGCGCCAGGACAACGCCGCCCAACGTCCCGACCGGGATACGGCCAACTCCATGAGCCGTCAGGACAACACTCCGGCGAACGCCAATGCGAGCGCCACGGAGAGGGAGGATCGCAATGCGAACCAGCCGAGAATGGGCAGCAGCAGCGGTTCGACAAGTCGCCATCAGACCTCGCCGACGAATCGCCACCAGTCGCAACGGCACCAGTCGAATGCTGAAAATCGTGGCTCCGCGAACGCGGCGCCGGGCACGAGCTCGGCAACGAGTTCTGGAAGCAACGCCTCGTCCCGGAAGGAAAATTCGGAACGTCCGCCAACTTCCGCCAGCAGCCGGGAGCAATCCATGGAACGCTCCAGCTCCGCGGCCAGCGACAGCGCGCCGTCGGCAGCCAGACAGCGGGCGACGTCGGAAAGCTCGGACCGCAGCACGAGGGACAGCGGCACGACGCAGACGCAGAGCAAACAGCGCTCCCAGACCCGGGCCTCCGCGGAGGAGGCGGGCTCCGGTGCGGCCACCGATTCCTCGGCATCCCGCGCCAATTCCAGCTCGCAGCCGTCCTCTCGCACGGAGAGCAGCAGCAGCAGCAGTGAGCGTCCGCACAAGACCACCACGGAAACAAATCCCTAAATCGAAAGGGTCAAAATAAGCGTCGTCCGGCCGGGAAAAATCCGGCCGGACGATTTTTTATTCGTCGCGCGGTGGCGCGGTCAGATCGGCATTCATCTCGAAATACGCGAAGTCCGCGGGAGTGCGGGTCGCATTGAGATCCTGACTGCATAGTCCGATCATGGCGCCGGTGAAATGCAGGATGGAGCCGTAATCGTCGGAGAGTTTCGAGGCGTCCAGAGCCGGGCCAATGAGTTGCCACGCCTGGCCGTCGGGCGACGCGGAAAACTGGAGCCGCGCGCGGTCGATTTCGGCCCGCAGATAAACCTGGCGCCAGCCGTTGATCGCGAGGGTGCTCTCCGCGAGTTCGTCATAGGCGCCGTCGTCGGTGAGGACGATGCCGAGAATCCTGCCAAGGGTTTCGTGGCGGGTGACGCGCAGGTAGTAATGCGTGCGGGTGTCATACCAGCAGATGAGACCGGCCGACTGGGTGAAGTGGGTGGGTTCGAATTCCAGGCAGGTCTCGACCGTGCAGCGAAACGCTTGCAGGCGCTTCGCCACGAGGCTTTGCGCGAAGAGCGAGTGGAGGGACTCGCGCCCGCGCAGGCGCAGCCAGCCGGGGCGCTCGGTGAGCGAGAGCCAGGTTTCGTCCATCGGTCCGCGTAACGAACTCCAGCTGACGTCAAGCGTGGCGGCGTCGAATTCATCGCGCGCGGGCGGCGTGGGCCACGGAGTCTCGGGCAGGCCGGCGGGCGCGGGGATTTCGACTTCGGCGGTGACGCCGCCCGAGGCGAGTCGCAGCCAGCCGTCGGCGGACCAAACGACCCGTTGCAGGCAGGTCTCGCGGCCGAGGATGCATTGGCGATCCTTGCCCTCGCCGACGGGCCGGCTGGCAAGGTGGGCGAGCATCCATTCGCCGGACGGGGTCTCGACGAGTTCGCCGTGGCCGGCTTTTTGAAGCGCGAGAGACTCGTCGTGCCGCGAGGTGATGACGGATTCCTGCGGGTCGAGTTCGTAGGGGCCGGTGAGGGAGCGCGAGCGCGCCATGGAGATGCCGTGGTTCCAGCCGGTGCCGCCTTCGGCGAGCATGAGATAATACCAGCCGTCGCGCTTGTAGATGTTCGGACCTTCGGTGAGCACGTCCTTGGCGAGGATATTCGTCATTGGGCCGACGAGTTTCCGCTGCGCGGGATCGTATTCCTGAAGGACGATGCCGGCGAAGCGGGAGTGGCCCTTGCGGAAATCCCACATCATGTTCACGAGCCATTTGCGGCCGTCGTCGTCGTGGAACAGCGAGGGGTCGAAGCCGATGGCGTTGAGCGAAATGGGATCCGACCACGGGCCGAGAATGTCGGGCGCGGTGGTGAGATAAATGCCGACGTCCTTGAAGGGCCGCCCCATGCCGCAGGTGCGGACGTTCGTGTAGATGAGCCAAAACTGGCCGTCGTGGTAACTGAGCGAGGGCGCCCAGACGCCGCCGGAATCCGCGATGCCGCGAAGTTCGAGCTGCGAGGGGCGCGTGAGAATGTGCCCGATGGGACGCCAGTGCACGAGGTCCCGCGAATGGTGGATCGGCACGCCGGGAAACCACTCGAAGGTGCTGTTGACGAGATAGTAGTCCTCGCCGACGCGCACGAACGACGGATCGGGATGAAAGCCGCGGAGGACGGGATTCACGATGGTGCTCATGAGATTCGGAGAGCTCGAGCCGGGGCGGGCGTCAATCGGATTCGCCGGGCAGGGGCGCCGGCATGCTGGCATCCGGCGAGGTCGCGACGAGTTCCGGATGGGCCTCGATGCGCTTTTCGATTTTTCGCGAAATCAGGTAGAGGATCGTGCCGACTCCGGCCATCACGCCACCGCAAAAGAGAAATGCGGCGCGGCCGGAAAAGGCATTGGGAATCGCCATGAGCAGCAGGATGAAGATGCCGTAAACCATGCAAAGAATGCCGATGAGCCGGTAGATCGAGTGCTGCACGTCCTCGACGCCGTGTTTGTCCACCGGGGTGCGGAGATTCACGAAAAAATCGTCGATGCGGTTCCGTTCGTCGGCGGGCGCGGCCTTGTAAAAAAGGCTCGTGAAGAAATACCAGGCGGAGCCGATGACGACGGTGCCCCCCAGCGTGGTGACGGCCAGTTTGGCGTAGGTGATTTCGTCGGCGTTCAGCGGCTTTGCCTTGCCCAGCCAGTGCTGGACGAATTCCGGCGAAAGGTGGGTGCTGAGGATCCAGGATGCCAGGCCGGCGACGAGGGCGGTGCTCCAGGACGACCAGCCGGGGGTCCGTTTGTAGAACAGTCCGTAAATCAGCGGCAACGCCAGCGGCATGAGGAGATTGGCGGCGAGCTGATTGACGAGGTCGAAGAGATTCGTCTGGCGGAGGCTGTTGATCGTTATGGCGAGCACGATGATGATGACGCCGAAAAGCAGCGTGCAGATTTTGCCGGCGATCAGGAGGTGATGCTCGGTGGCATGCGGGCGAAGCAGCGGCTTGTAAAGGCTGCGGATGGCGATGCCGACGTTTTTGTTCAACCCCGCGTCCATGCTGGTGACGGTCGCGCCGAGCATCGCGGAGAGGAGCAGGCCGAGCAGGCCCTGCGGCATCACCTGCATGGCGACGGCGAGAAAGGCGGCCTCGTGGGGTTGCTTGAGGGCGGGAAATTCCGCCGCGAGATGCGGGTGCAGGATTGTTGCGGCCATCGGCGGAATGAACCAGACGAGCGGCCCGATGAGGGTGCCGATGAGGGGGATGAGCACCATGCGGCGCGCGTCCTTGTCGCTGCGCGTCATGAGATACATCGTCGAGCGCTCGATGTTGTTCTCGTCGGAAAATTTGAGCCAGAGATTCGCGAGGATCCAGACGAAGAGGATCTCCGGGCGCGCCAGCTGGTTCCAATCGAAGTGGCTCGCGGGGACCTTGTGGAGCAGCCCGGTGATGCCGCCGATATCCGGCCGGGCGAGGACGAGAATGGCCGTGCAGAGGGTGATGGTGACGATGAGGAAAGCCTGCACGAAATCACTGGCGAGCACCGCCCAGGAGCCGCCGGCGAAGGCGACGAGCGTCACCACGACGCCCAGCACGATGAGCATGGAAATCATGTCCACCTTGAACACGGCCGACATGAATACGCCGATCGCATTCAACGAGACGGCGGAAAACAGCAGCAGCAGGGGGAGCTTGACCCAGGTGTAGAATTGCTCGCTGAACGCACCGTAGCGCACCCGCACCGCTTCCATCCATGTGATCACGCGCATGCGACGGAACCGCAGGCAGGTGACGGACATCGCGATGATGAGCGCGACCACCGAGGAGTAAAAAACGGCGAGCACCAGCGTGCCTGACTCGTAGATTTTCCCCGCGGCGCCGGTGAAGGTCCACGCGCTGAAGCTGAAAATCCAGGCGGATGCCCCCGTCAGCCACCACGGCATCGCCCCACCCGCGCGAAAATAATCCGAGGTGTTCTTGCTCATCCGCCGGAACACGAGACCGATGGCGAGGATGAACACCAGATAGAATGCGATGATGAAATAGTCGTAGCGGGTAATCATGAAGGGGAGGAGGGTGCGACCTCGGGCAGATACTTGGCACGCGGAGGGACGGCCGGGAACTTCAAAACATCGCCAGCGATTGGGACGCCGGCGTCGGAGGGGGCGTTCATTTTAAAAATCGAGGACGGGTCATCGGGGAAGAGGCGTGGCAGAATCTCACGGCGACACCGGCACCGCCACCGAGGGGGAGGTTACATTGTAAAACGCGAGGTGTCTCGCTGCCGCGGACGTTATTTCGCGGCGGGGGG
>JGI24033J26618_1000091_pt1 | contig 12794 bp, 11 predicted proteins | sample KBSMisM7withPhiX_FD_26618 | JGI IMG/M metagenome (IMG submission 26618)
AACTTGTCCCGCCAGTCGAATTCGTAGTCTCTGTCGCGGTCGTGGCTCGAGCGTCGATTCTCCCTCTTCCCCAACGAGCGCGTGGCCAGTCGAATGGCTGCGGGGAGGAACAAGATGCCCCAGAGAGTGGTTCCCGCCCAGCCCCATTCGACGAGAGTCTGGATGTAATCCTCATGCGCCACCCAGAAAGGCGTGGCCTGCACAATCGGGGCGTCCTTGATGTATTTCCCGTAAATTCGTTGAAAGTTGCCCGGGCCAAAACCCGTCCAACCTGCGTCGGGAATGATTTTGGCAAAATGCTCATAGGCGATCGGGCGAGGATTTTCATTCCAACCGGCGGTCTTTATCTCATCCCACCGGTTCCAGTTGATCCCATAGAAGAGTGCGCCGGCGAGCAATCCGGCGGCCACCGCGATGGTGGCGAGAGTGGGCCAGGGAATCGTTGTGCGGGAGAGTTGTTTGATCCGGCTTACGTAAACGAATGCCAGGACGCTGAAAAAAATCAGGCCGATTACCCCCAGGACATGCCCGGCCTTTGAGACGTTGATATAGAGTCCCGCGAAGGTTGCGATGGCTGCCGTCATCCAAAGAGACCATCCCCGGGCCTTGCGGATGCCGGTATGCACCGCGATGGCGGCCACGATTGGCCAGGTGAGATTGAGGAAGGAGGCCGCATTGCCCCAGTAGCGATACACTCCGAAGGAGAGGGCGATGCCGCCGTCCTGTGCATGGAGGATAAGCAAACTTCCGGTCATCTTCTGAAGGAAAACGAACGCGACCATGGACAGGCCGGTGAGTCCGAGCGTCGTGAGCAATGCGCGTCCCCAAGTGGGGGAGGCAAAGAGATCCAAGGCCATCACGAAGGCGGCCAGTAGGGCCGTTGTGCGCAGCATCGCGGCCCAAGCCAGATCGGCATGGTAGGCCGCGAAGTAGAGAAACAGGTTGTTGAGCCAGTCAGGCACATCCTGATCCGCCAGGCGGATTTCCAGAAGAGCCGTCCCGGCGGAGAGCCAGCCAAATGCGAGAATGGCGAGGCTGAGCGTGAGCGGGATTCCGCCGACGGCGGGACGTCGCCCGGCCAGGGCGCAGCCGATCAGCCACAGGACGAAGATCCCGCCTGCGCCGGCGTTGAACGCGGCGATGCCGGATTCGCGAGTCAGACCAAAATTGGCGGCTGCGAAAACGACCAAGGCAAGAAAAGCAATGCGGCTGCCGAGAATGAGAAGGTCGCCCGCTTTTTCATGCATTGTCGCCCGAGGTAAGCGTGAGAGCCGCCGCAGCGGCAAGACAATTTCTTGTCAAGGAGTCGTCAATAAGCGAAGGCTTGCGGGTCCGTCCAAATAGCAGGACTGCTGATTTTACCTGATGAAAAATCCGACATTATTTGGCGAAAAAAAAGAGGGGAGCGCTTTTCGCAAGATCAAGGTTCCCCTCTGGAAACGCGTGCAGATCTGGTATCTGGGCCTTCGTCTGCTCAATAAAGTCGCGCTTTGGGTTCTCATTCTTTCGGTGCCGTTTGCGTTGTTTGCGGTGAAGCTGCTGCGGCCGGCGTATCGGACATGGAAGCAAAACAATGCCCTGGCTGCGGCGGACTCGGCTCTCTCCCGCGGGGATCTCAAGGCGGCATCGTTCGCGTTTCGGCAGGCGATTGGTGCCAATCCGGCGAATCCCAAGGTTTGGCGGGCGATGCTTCCCTTTTTGAGCCGCCAGAATAGTCCGGATGTTTTTTTTGCCTGGGAGCGGCTGATCCGGTTGGAGCCGGGATCCATGCAGAATCGGATCGGCGCGGCAGAAGCCGCGCTGGTGGCGGGCAATTCGGACCGCGCGAGGGCTTATCTCCACGAGATTCCGCCGGCGGATCAGGCCTCGATTGCCTACCAGCTGACCGACGCCAAGGTCCTCATGGCCGAACATCAGCTGCCGCAGGCGGAGGCCAATATCGAGAAGATCCTGCGGCTGGATCCAAATAACGAAGAAGCGAAGTTTCAGTTGGATGTGATCCGGCTCGCGAATCCTAATTCGCCCGGCCACTTTGGGGCCTTGGTCAACATGCGCAAGTTGGCGGAGGGCAAGGGGCCGCGCGCGACCGGGGCGCTCCGATTGATGGTTCGCAGCGAGGCGGCGGACGGCGAGTTACTCGCGGCTGCATCGGATGCCGCAGAACTGGTCAAGCGGCCGGACGCCACGGCCGTGGACCGGATCGTGCTTGTTGATCTGGCATTTGGGACGTCGAGTTTTGACCTCCAAAATTCCATCGCGTCGCTTCGTGAGTGGGCGTTGGCCAATCCCGACTCGCTTGCACCGGTGGTGAATTATTTAATTGGCCGGGGCCTGGGAGGCGAGACGCTGAAATGGCTGCGATCCACGGCCGGGGATCGCAAGAACGCCCCGCCAGTTCGGGATGCCCTGCTGGCCCTCGCGCAAAACCAGCGGGATTGGGATCTCGTTTTCGAGATTCTCGGGTCGGGCGAACAGGCGATTCCGGCGAACGTTCTGACCAAGTTGAAGAATGCGCAGCGCGCGTTTCGGGAGGATCGCAGCGATGCCGGATGGCAATGGGATGCTCTATTGGAAAGCGCTGACGACAATCTGTTCGAGCTCTCCACCTTCGAGCAACTTACCCAGGCGTGGGGGTGGTCGGATGCGCGTAAGAAGACACTCTACAAAATCGCGAAGATCATCCCGTCGAATCCGCAGGTCTGGCGGCTGCTCTTTGCGTTTGCCTTGGAAGATCGTAGCGCGCCGGAGATTGCGAACGTATTGACTTCCCTCGTGGCGGTCGATCCGACCAGCCGTCAGATGAGCGACACTTGGATCCGCTTCCAGATCCTGCTCGACCGTGGGAATAAGGCCGACCTGGTGTCCGTGGCGAAGACGAATCTGGATCTCTCCCCGAAGGTGCCAGCTTTTCAGTTGACTTACGCGCTGACCCTCGCTTCGGCGGATCGCGGTTCGGAGGCGCTCGCGGTGCTCGAGGCCATGGACCCCGACGCGCGCTCCGAAGCGGCGGCCGCAGGCCCCTACGTCGCGTATGTTTATGCCAAGGGCGGCCGCTCCGCCGAGGCGAAGGCCGCGCTCGACCGGATGCAGGCAAAATCCGCGACGCTGCTGCCGGAGGAATTGACCCTGGCCAATCGCGCACAGGCTCTCGCCGAGGGGCGCGCCGAGCGCGTGCAGATTGCGCCGGAGGCGGACCAACGGGGCGCGGAGGCCATGCTGAAGGAACTCCAGAAGGAGCAGATCAAGGAGAGCGACCGTAGCGGCGAGGTGCTCAAGGAGTTGATCCGGCAAAAGGCGAAGGACGACAGGGGGGCTGTCCAGCAATTGAAGGAACTGCAAAGCGAACTCCATTCGAACTCCGACGAAACCAAGCCNAAATGAAAGGCCGGTCCGATGGATCTGCCTCGATCCGGGCTCGCCGGAATTCGCTCATCCGGCTTGAGTAACGGCATGATGTTCCTCCAGGCTCTTGGCCAGGCCGGTTTTCTTGTCGAAGCCGCCGGCCGGCGACTTGTCATCGATCCCTATCTCTCCGACAGCGTTGCGGAGCAATTCGGTCCCGCCCTCGAGCGGCAAATTCCCATCGTCGTGTCTCCCGGGGAACTCGTCGATGTTCAATGGATCCTGCTGACGCATGCCCATCTCGATCACACCGATCCGGCGACGCTTCGGCCACTGGCCGCGGCCTCACCGCAGGCGAAATTTATCGCCCCCTACGAGTCCCGTACCGTGTTGGCCAACATCGGCCTCGGACATCGGGAAATTTACGCGCCGCCGACGGAATGGCTCGAACTCGCGCCCGGCCTCGCCATCCGGGCCGTTCCCGCGGCGCACACGGAGCTCGAGCGCGATGCCGCGGGCGAGTGTCGCTATGTGGGTTACCTGCTACGCGCCGGAGCGGTGGTCGTTTATCACGCGGGCGACACCATTCCGCACCCGGAAATTTTTGCGAACCTGGCTGACGAGTGCATCGATTGGGCGTTCCTGCCGGTCAACGAACGCAATTTCTACCGCGACCGCGACGGCATCGTGGGCAACATGAGCGTGCGCGAGGCCTTTCAAATGGCCGCCGATCTGGGCGTTCGCACCCTCGTTCCGATCCACTGGGATCTGTTTGCTCCCAATTGCACGCCCATCGCCGAGATCGAATTGCTCCATCAATTGGAGCGTCCGCCCTTCACCCTCGAGATCCTCCCCGCCGGAGCCACGAGGGAAATTCGGAAAAACTGAATTGGGAAAAACGGAGAGGCTGAAAAGCTGAGACTCTGAAAGGCCAAAAACCGAACTGCGGAGCGACACGTTTCCGACTTCCCTTCGACATCCGCATCGGTTCCAATTTGACTTCGTCTGTCTCCGCTTCGCTTCGGCTCAGTTTTTCAGAATCTCAGCTTTTCCGCTTTTCTCATGTCCACCGTTGCCCTCCTGCCGATGAAAGCGCACAGCGCGCGCGTGACCGGCAAAAATTTTCGTCCCTTCGCCGGCAAGCCGCTGTTTCGCTGGATTCTCGACGCGCTCCTGAGCGTCGAGGAAATCGACGCCGTCGTCATCAACACAGACGCCCGCGACATCCTCGCCGCGAACGGCCTCGTCGATGGCGAGCGCGTCATCATTCGGGATCGCAAGCCGGAAATCTGCGGCGATTTCGTGAGCATGAATCTCGTGCTGGCCGACGACCTCGCGAACGTCGAGGCGTCCGCCTATGTCATGACGCACACGACGAATCCCCTGTTGCGCCCGGCGACGATTCGGCGGGCTCTCACCGCCTACGAGGAGGGCGTGGCCTCCGGCCGGCACGACAGCCTTTTCACCGTCAACCGGTTTCAGACCCGCTTCTATCGCGAAGACGGCTCACCGGTGAATCACGATCCCAACGTCCTCCTGCGGACGCAGGATCTCGAGCCCTGGCTGGAGGAAAATTCCAACCTCTATATCTTCAACCGCGAGAGCTTCGCCCGGACGAACGCCCGCATCGGCACGCGGCCGCTCATGTTCGAGACTCCGCGCATCGAGTCCGCCGACATCGACGATCAGGCCGGCTGGGAGTTCGCTGAAACACTCGCTCGGGCGAGCGTTTCGGCAACGGCTGAAATGGCGAAAGGCTGAAAAGCTGAAATCATTTCATTATCTCAGAATCTCAGCCTTTCGGCTTTTCTCATGCGCATTCTCCTCACCTGCCCTCCAATGCTCCGCCAGGCGGAGCGTTTCCGCCCGCGCTTTGCGGAACTTGGCTATGAACTTTTCACCCCGGACGTGCCGCAGGTGCTGCCCGAGGCGGAATTGATCGAACTCGTTCCGCAGTTCGACGGCTGGATCATCGGCGACGATCCCGCGACGGCGGCGGTCTTCGAAGCCGGTCAGGCAGGCCGGTTGAAAGCCGCGGTGAAGTGGGGCGTCGGCGTGGACAACGTGGATTTCGCCGCGTGCAAACGGCTCGGCATCCCGATTGCCAACACGCCGGGCATGTTCGGTGGCGAGGTGGCCGACATGGCCGTCGGCTACGTCATCGCCCTCGCGCGGGAAACCTTTGCCGTAAACGCAGGCATCCGCGCCGGGCAATGGCCGAAGCCGTCGGGAATTTCCCTCGCCGGCAAGACGGTCGGACTCGCGGGCTTTGGCGACATCGGACGCAACACCGCGCGGCGCCTGCTCGCCAGCGACATGCATATCGTGGCCTACGATCCCTTCTTTCGGCCCGCGCCCGGCCTCGAAGCCGTCGAACCGGCCGTCTGGCCCGAGCGCATCGAGGAGGCGGATTTCCTCGTTTTCACCTGCGCGCTCACGCCCGAGAATCGCCACATGCTTGGGGAACGCGAACTGGCCCGCGTGAAGCCCGGGGTGCGCGTGGTGAACGTCGCCCGCGGTCCGTTGATCGACGAAGCCGCCCTTGCCGCGGCGCTCGCGGATGGCCGCGTGGCCAGCGCGGCGCTGGATGTCTTTGAGGTCGAGCCGTTGCCGGCGACTTCCCCATTGCGCGACTTCGACCAATGCCTTTTCGGCTCCCACAACGGCTCGAACACCATCGACGCCGTGATTCGCACGAGCGAGCGTGCGATCGAATTGCTCGACGGCTTTTTGCGCGAAGCGCAAAGAAGTGCGGAAGCATGAAACGCGAAGGATGAAGGATGAAAACCGATGCCAGCGAGCGGCATGGCGATGACTTGCGGCGAAGGACAAAGGCGTTTTCCGGCGAAATCATCCGCTTTTTCGTCGCGCTCGATAAATCGCGGGAAGAGCAGAGAATTCTTGGCCGGCAAGTGCTCCGCTCGGCGACATCGATTGGCGCTCAATATCGGGAGGCTTCCCGCGCGCGCAGCCCCGAAGAGTTCGTCGCCAAGATCAAGGCCTGTATTCAGGAGGCGGACGAAACCCAATATTGGCTGGAACTCCTGCGCGACGACTGCGGGGTGACGTGTCCGCAAGTGGATTCATTGTGGCGCGAATCCGACGAATTGATCTCGATATTCGTTACCATGTCCAAAACCACCGAACGAGGCCGCCGATAAAACCATTTTCATCCTTCATCCTTCGTCTTTCATCCTTCATGCTTCCGTCTTCCTCTTCCCGATGAGAACTGCATTGATTACCGGCGCCCTGGGCGGCATTGGCGTGTCCCTCTGCGAGGAATTTCGCCGCGCCGGATATTTCGTGATCGCGACCGATCGCAAGGACGGCGAATGCGCCTGCGACCACTTCCTGAACATCGACGTCCGGGATCTCTATCGGAGCGCGGAAACTCGCGAGTCGGTCCGCGCGGCCGTGGAGCCACTTGTCGCCGAGGGAGGCCTGCATGTGCTCGTCAACAACGCCGCGTCGCAAATCCTGAACCGCACCGACGACATCAAGATTTCCGATTGGGACGAGACGCTGCAGACGAACCTCATCGCGCCGTTTTTGTTCTCGCAGTTGCTGCTGCCGGAGATCGAGCGCGCGAAGGGGTCGGTGATCAACATCGCCAGCATCCATTCCGTGGCGACGAAGCCGGGATTCGTGTGCTACGCCACGAGCAAGGCCGCGTTGGTCGGAATGACGCGCGCGATGGCCGTCGATCTGGGACCTCGGGTGCGCGTAAATGCCATCAATCCGGCTGCGACTGCGACGCCGATGCTCCTCGCGGGATTCGAGGGCAAATCCGCGGAATTCGACGAACTCGCCAAAAAGCACCCTCTCGAACGCATTGCCCAACCCTGGGAGGTGGCCAAGACCGCCATTTTCCTGGCCTCGCCCGACGCCGCCTTCATCACCGGCGCCTGCCTGCATATCGACGGCGGCATTGGCGGCCGCTTGCACGACCCGGTGTAGAGAGTCGGAGCATTCCGAAGACGGGCGTCGGTTGCGATCCAAGGCGCGCGACGCGGCAATTATTGTTCATTATTTCTTGAACACACTGAACTTCGGAGGCACGTTGGCGGAACGTCGCGCCACGAGATGCCGGGCCGGTTGAAAGTTTGTCCATCCGTTTCGGTGCGAACGTCGTTTTCACCAAGGGCGGCAGCATCGAAAAATTCCCCGCGTTTCTTTCGGAAGGAGGTCGCATGACGAATCCGGATATGGGTGAAGCGGCGACTCTTCGATCATCGAATGGGTTGCAGGCTTTCGAGCGGGAATCCATCGACCTTTTCGTTCACGCCGCCCAGGCGTTGAATGTTCCGCGGTCGATCGGGGAAATTTACGGCCTGCTCTACGCCAGTCCCGAACCGCTCGCGATGGATCAGGTCATGACGAGGCTGAACATCAGCAAGGGATCCGCCAGCCAGGGGCTGCGCTGGTTGCGGGACATGGGCGCGGTGCGCACGGTGTATGTCGCGGGGGATCGCCGGGATCATTTTCTGGCGCAGACGGCATTGCGGGAGCTGGCGGACGGATTTCTGCGCGAGCAGGTCCAGCCGCATTTGCTCCGCGGCGCCGGGTATCTGGCCCGGCTCGATCAGGCGACGGACGAGGCCGAAACGGCGGCGGCTCGCGCCTTCGCCCGGGACCGGCTGCAAAAGATTCGGCGCTGGCACCGATTTGCGACGAAGGTTTTGCCGCTTTTCCTCCGCATTGCCGCGCGAGTATAACCAGTTTTCCGCGCGCCCCCATTTTTCTCTTTCCACATGAAAACCGCACTCATCACCGGCATCACCGGTCAGGACGGCTCCTATCTCACAGAGCAACTTCTCGAAAAAGGCTACATGGTCCACGGCATGATTCGCCGTTCGAGCAGCTTCAACACCGCCCGCATCGAGCACCTGTATCATCATGAGCGCCTGCATTTGCACTACGGCGATCTCACGGACTCCAGCAACCTCAACCGCATGCTCGAGAAGGTCGGGCCCGACGAGATCTACAACCTCGGTGCGCAGAGCCACGTGAAGGTGTCGTTCGACGTGCCCGAATACACCGGCGAGGTCGATGCCATCGGCACGCTGCGGTTTCTCGATGCCATCAAGGAGGTTGGGCTCAAGGACAAGACGCGCTTCTACCAGGCCTCCACCAGCGAGCTCTACGGCAAGGTGCAGGAGGTGCCGCAGACCGAGAAAACGCCCTTCTATCCGCGTTCGCCCTACGCCGTCGCGAAGCTTTACGGCTTCTGGATCATCGTGAACTATCGCGAAGCCTACGGCATCCACGCCTCGAACGGCATTCTCTTCAATCACGAGTCGCCCCGTCGCGGCGAAACCTTCGTCACGCGCAAGATCACCCGCGCCGCCGGCCGCATCAAGGAAGGCCTCGAGGAGTGCCTCGTGATGGGCAATATCGACTCGAAGCGCGACTGGGGTTTTGCTCCCGAATACACCGACGCCATGTGGCGCATCCTCCAGCAGGAGACGCCGGACGACTACGTCTGCGCGACCAACGAAACGCACACCGTGCGCGAGTTCATCGATCTCACGTTCAAGCAGCTCGACATGGAGCTCGAGTTCCGCGGCGAAGGCGTGGACGAAGTGGGCATCGAGAAAAAGACGGGCAAGACGCGGTTGAAAATCGATCCGCGCTACTTCCGCCCCACCGAGGTCGATCTGCTCATCGGCGACTACGCGAAGTCGAAGGAGAAATTCGGCTGGGAACCCAAGACCCGTTTCGCCGAGCTCGTCCGCATCATGACCGACGCCGACTGGAAGCTCGCCCAGCGCGAACGTCTGGCAGGAAGCGTTTAATCGGTAGATTGGAGATAGCAGATAGTAGATCGGGGGTTCAGCTCCCAGCGGCCACCTTCCACCAGCCAACTTCCAGCTCCCGCCTCAAAAAATGCGCATTCTCGTCACCGGCGGCGCCGGCTTCCTCGGCTCTCACCTCTGCGATCGATTAATCGAGCGCGGAGATGACGTCCTCTGCCTGGACAATCTCTTCACGGGGCGCAAATCGAACATCGCGCATCTGCTTGGCCATCCGCAGTTCGAGCTCATCCGCCACGACGTCATCGATCCATTCAAGTTCGAGGTCGATCAGATTTACAATCTCGCCTGCCCGGCGTCGCCACCACACTACCAATACAATCCCATCAAGACCACGAAGACGTCGGTGATGGGCGCGATCAATTGCCTCGGCTTGGCCAAGCGCGTGAAGGCCCGCGTCTTTCAGGCCTCCACCTCCGAGGTCTATGGCGATCCCGCGATTCATCCGCAGCCCGAGAGCTACTGGGGCAATGTGAATCCCATCGGCCGCCGCTCCTGCTACGACGAAGGCAAACGCTGCGCCGAGACCCTGTTCTTCGACTATCACCGCGAGAACAAGGTCGATATCCGCGTCGTCCGCATCTTCAACACCTACGGCCCGCGCATGCATCCGAACGACGGTCGCGTCGTCTCGAACTTCATCGTCCAAGCCCTCAAGGGCGAGGACATCACGATCTATGGTGACGGCTCGCAGACGCGGTCGTTCTGCTACGTGGACGATCTCATCGAAGGCTTCCTGCGCCTGATGGCGCAGACTGAAACCGTCGGTCCCGTGAACATCGGCAACCCCGGCGAATTCACGATGCTCCAGCTCGCCGAGCTCGTCCTCAAAAAGGTCGGCGGCCCTTCGCGCATCGTTCACCGTCCGCTTCCGGAAGACGACCCGAAGCAGCGCCGGCCCGACATCACCCTCGCCCAAAAATACCTCGGCGGCTGGGAGCCGCGTGTTCCCCTCGAAGAGGGAATTGAGCGCACGATCGCGTATTTTCGGACCGCAATTTAAGAGATTGCATCAATACGGACTCACTCAACGAATTTTGAATCAATCAACCATGACCATCTGTTGTATCGGTGCCGGCTACGTCGGCGGACCCACCATGGCGATGATCGCGGCCAAGTGCCCCGACATTCGCGTCGAAGTCGTTGATCTCAACGAGAAACGCATCGCGGCCTGGAACTCCGATGATCTGCCCATCTACGAGCCAGGCCTCGACGAGGTCGTGCGCGAGGCTCGCGGCCGGAATCTCTTTTTCACCACCGGGGTCGAGGATGCGATCCGCAACGCCGACATCATCTTCGTGAGCGTCAACACGCCGACGAAGACCTACGGCGTGGGCGCCGGCCGGGCCGCTGACCTGCGCTACATTGAAAGCGCCGCGCGCATGATTGCCGAAGTCGCCGAGGGGCCGAAGATCATCGTCGAGAAGAGCACAATCCCGGTGAAGACCGCCGAGGCCATGCTCACCATCCTGCGCGCGAACTCGAAGAGCGGAAGCTTCCAGGTGCTGTCGAATCCCGAGTTTCTCGCCGAGGGCACCGCCATCGCCGACCTCCAAAAGCCCGACCGCATCCTCATCGGCGGCGAGACCACGCCGGAGGGAAACGCCGCCGTCGAAAAGCTCGTCTCCATCTACGCCCGCTGGGTCCCGCGCGAGCGCATCCTCACGACGAATCTCTGGTCGTCCGAACTCTCGAAGCTCGTCGCGAACGCCTTCCTCGCCCAGCGCATCTCCTCCATCAACTCGATCTCCGCGCTCTGCGAAGCCACCGGCGCCGACGTGGACGAGGTTGCCCACGCCATCGGCACTGATTCGCGCATCGGCCCGAAATTTCTCAAGGCCTCCGTCGGGTTCGGCGGTTCCTGCTTCCAGAAGGACATCCTCAACCTCGTCTATCTCTGCGGCCATTTCGGCCTGCCCGAGGTCGCCGCGTATTGGGACAGCGTCGTCAAGATGAACGACTGGCAGAAACATCGTTTCGCGCACAATATCGTCCAGACGTTGTTCAACACCGTCTCCGGCAAACGCATCGCCGTCCTCGGGTTCGCCTTCAAGAAAGACACGAACGACACCCGCGAATCCCCGGCGATTTCCGTCGTCCGCGACCTCCTCGAGGAGAACGCCACCGTCGTCGTCTATGATCCCAAGGTGCCCGCCGACGAAATCCGTCGCGACGTGCTCGGCAGCGCCGGGAACGACCGTCTGATCATCGCGGAGAGTGCAGAGGAAGCCGCCGCTGGCGCGCACGCCCTCGCGATCGTCACCGAATGGGACGCCTTCAAGACGCTCGACTTCGCCAAAATTCACGCCGGCATGCACAAACCCGCCTTCGTCTTCGACGGCCGCAACGTCCTGCCGCACGCGCAGCTCCGCACCCTCGGCTTCCGCGTCTTCGCGATCGGCAAGCCCGCGCAGCGACGGGAAAGTGATCTTCTCGGCGGCTAATTCGTTGAGGAAATCGGAAAAGATGGGAGTCTGAAGGCCTCAGGGGGGGCATCCGACCACCCGCGCACTGCTTCCCGCCACGTTCTCCATGCCTTCGTCCCTCCAGACCGCTCCGTCCGTGGCAACCGTCGAAAATGATCGCCGTTTCGTTTGGGGATTCATCGTACTCCTCGCGCTGGTCTGGGGGCCGGCGATGCGGCAGTGGAGTTACGATTGGAGCAATAACCCGCAGTATTACTACGGCTGGGCGGTTCCGCTGCTGGCAGCCTATCTCGCTTTTGAGCGTTGGGCAGATCGGCCGGCGCCCGGAGCGAGCCGAGCGCCGTGGGCTGTCTGGATGGTTGGCGGACTTGCCCTCGCCCAGATTCCGGTGCGCTGGTTCGGTGAGGCGAATCCCGACTGGTGGCCGGTCTGGTGGGCCTACGCGAGTATTTGTATCGGCGTGACGTTGGGGCTGCTTCTCGTGACGGGAGGGATGCCGTGGGTGCGCCATTTCCTCTTTCCCGTGCTCTTCATGGCGACGGCCATTCCCTGGCCGACTTATTTCGAGTTGTCCATCGTGCAGCGCCTCATGTCCTTCGATGCCGCCGTTTCGGCCGAGATCGTTTCCGCCCTTGGAGCTCCCGCGATTGCCGTAGGGAACGCGATCGAGGTCGCGGGCGGAATGTTGGGAGTCAACGAAGCCTGTAGCGGCATTCGTTCGCTCCAGTCCACCCTCATGGCCGCAACTTTCCTCGCGGGACTGTATCGCCTTCGCCTTCGCGGCGGGCTGGTGCTCGTGGTGCTCGGCGCGGTCGTCGCCTTCGTGTGCAATATCGTTCGAACGACCTTCCTCACCTACGAGGGGGCGACCAAGGGTGTCGAGGCCACCGAGAAATGGCACGACACCGCCGGCTTCGTCATTCTCGGCGTCGTCCTCGTCTGCCTGTTTTTCGTCAGCCAGTTTCTTGACCGCCGCACCGCTTCCCGACCGCTTCCCGAGCATGGCTAAGACGGACCCGATCAGCCGTCATCCGGCGAAATTGCCCCTGGCTCTTTCGGTGATTATCGCGCTTGTCTTTATCCTTGCCGAAGTTTTCACCGAGGGGTGGTATCGCTGGCACGAGATGCGGACCGCGGACAATCCGACATGGTCCTTTCGTTGGCCCGACGCTCTCGGCTCCCCGGGTCACGTGCGGGATTTCCAGGAATATCC
>JGI24033J26618_1000092_pt1 | contig 12639 bp, 15 predicted proteins | sample KBSMisM7withPhiX_FD_26618 | JGI IMG/M metagenome (IMG submission 26618)
GGCCGGTTTGCCGGCGGTGGTGGCGGCGGCTCGACAGCTTCCCGCGGCGCATCGGCCAAGCCGAAGCAGGCGGTAGCCGGCCAGCGCAAGGTCACGAAGCGGGCATCCGTCGGTGCAGCTCTGAAGAAGCAGTACAAGAAGATGAATACCGCCGACAAGGTCGGTTTGGTGGTAAGCGCCGGCTATCTCGCAGTAAATGCGAAGGGCATCGCTGCAACCGTCAGGGCCGGGCATGGGATCCACCAAAACGCTTCCGCTATCCGGGAAGCAAGGAAGTTTGTCCGCAAGGTGGCGTCCGACAAGCGTGGCATCGGGGCGAACCGCCCAGGTCATGGTCTCAAGGCTGCCAAGAAGAGCCGCGGAGCGTACAAGATTCGCAGCTCGTAGTAGGGTAGAACGCTGGTAGCAACGCGCCAGCATTCGGTCTGCTACAGTGGATCTCGGCGATCCCCAACAATTGCCAGAAGGCCCTTCCGGACCCAGACCGGAGGGGTCTTCGCTTTGTGTTAGGCTTTTGACACTCATAGTGATCATGACCGTGGTCAAGCAGTGTAGAAGACCCCTCCGGAACCCCAATGCCCGGAGGGGTCTTCCGCGTCCGGAGATGGCCTGATATAGTCAACTTCACTGCTGGGGCGCAGGCGCAAATAATCCCCGGGCCTTGATGTGGATCGACGGCCCGGGGATTTGCTGTATAGTGAACCTTCGAGCCCGGTTGCCCGTTGTGGTACGGGCTTTCTCTTTGTCCACAGATAGAATCAGCCAATGGCCAAAGTCATCTCTATCAAGGCAATCTTCGACAAGGTCGGATACAAGCCGCATGCTGCACAGCGGAAGATTCACGGCGCCAAGCAGACTGCGAAGGCCCGTTTCCGCGTCGTCTGTGCAGGCCGGCGTACCGGCAAGTCGACCTTCGGCGGCCACGAGCTCACGTTCGAAGCCATCCGTGCCTACTACCGGCAGAAGGATCTGGATCCCTTCGAGCGCCGCGCCGAGTTCTGGATCGTAGGGCCTGAATACTCAGACGCCGAGAAGGAATTCCGCGTTGTCTGGGGCGATCTGGTCCGCCTGGGGATCCCCATGGACCACCCAGGAAGCTACAACAACCCGCAGAACGGCCAGATGTCGATCTCGCTGTACGGCGGGCGCTTCCTGATCCACTGCAAGTCGGCCAAGTACCCTAACAGCCTTGTCGGTGAAGCCCTCGAAGGCGTGATCCTTGCAGAAGCCGCCAAGCTGAAACCCTCCATCTGGACCAAGTTCATCCGGCCCATGCTTGCCGACTACCGCGGCTGGGCCATCATGACCAGCACGCCAGAAGGCAAGAACTGGTTCTATGAGATGTACATGATGGGGCTCAACTCCGAGCATCCCGACTGGTGGAGCATCCGGATGCCGAGCTGGGCCAACAACATCCTGTTCCCTGGCGGCAAGGATGACCCGGAAATCCACTCGATGTCGGCCGGCATGACCGACGAGAAGTTCAACCAGGAAATCGGCGCCGAGTTCGCCGAGTACGTCGGCCGCGTCTTCAAGGACTTCGACGAAGAATTCCACGTGGAGAAGCTGCGGTTCAATCCGGAGTGGAAGACTTTCGCCGCGATCGACTATGGCTGGGAGAACCCCTTCGTCTGGCTGCTCATTCAGGTCGATCCGTTCGACAACGTCTACGTCCTGGGCGAGCACTACGCTTCACACTTGACGGTGGAAGAGAACATCGACGAAGTCGTGAAGAAGGGTCTGGCCCCAGCGAACCTGCAGATGATCTATCCGGACCCTGCCAGCCCGTCTGACACTGCAGTTGTCACGCGGATGCTGAAGGTCCGGGCAGGCGGCCACACCGGCGGCCCGCTGAAGGACCGTCTGGAGCTGATCAGGCGCTGGATGAAGCTCAAGCCGGACGACAGGCCCAACAACGCCAGCGGATACCTGAAGCCGAAGCTGGTCTTCGACGTCTCCTGCGTAAATCTGCACCGCGAATTCGGAGCCTACCGCTACCCGGACACCAAGAGTGAACAATCTGAAGCGTCGGAAAACCCACTCAAGAAGGATGACCACACTCCGGAAGCTCTGGGCCGGTTCTTCGCAGGCTACTATGGCAATGCCGGGCGATACGGCGATATGAACCGACCCGGGGCCGGTGCAACGCGGAAAACAAAGGCAAAATTCAAGAGCAGAGTTCACTCTAGGGCAAGGTAAAATCAGCAAATGGCCGACTCCACACCGTACAGCACCGTCAATGCCCTTGTGAAAGCCAAGCCCGGCTGGATCAACCCGATCGATGCAGAGCGTCTTGCGGCATACAAGACCTACGACGATATGTATCACTCAAATCCGGGCACCTACGAGCTGATGGTTCGCGGTTCGGACGATCTGCCGATCTACATGCCGACGGCCAAGAACCTGATCAACACCCTTGCCCGCTACGTCGGCCGCGGATTCGGCTATGCAGTCGACCAGACGCAGGGCACACCGGCCATGCAGAAGCTCGCTGTCGAGACTTACGGGTCCCTGTTCATCCGGGAACGCATCCTTTCGACCTTCTCGCGCTGCAAGAAGTCGCTACTCAAGTTCGGCGACGCCTTCTGGTACATCCAAGGAGACTCCGAGAAGCCCGAAGGCAAGCGCCTGTCGGTCAAAACCATCGACCCTGGCCTGATGTTTGTCCGGAACCACCCGGAGGACCCGGATCGCGTCGTTGGCTGGGACATGGTCGAGCAGATCACCGAAACTGACAAGGTGATGATCGTCCGCCAGCGATGGCTCAAGAACACCGCGCCCGATCACCCTGCAACGGGCCAGCCGGATGCCCCGGTCTGGTATCAGAAGGTCAAGATGGAGCTCGAAGGCTGGGAAGGCGACTCGCCGAAGGGTCTTCAGGTCATCAACGAGACGATGTTCCCCGAAGGGATCATCGAGCTTCCGATCTACCACATGAAGAACAACGAAGAGGACAGCAACCCCTACGGTTCTTCCGAGCTTCGCAGCCTTGAGCGCGTGATTGCAGCCATCAACCAAGCTGTCACCGACCAGGACATCGCGCTGGCATTGGCCGGCCTGGGTGTCTACGCTACGGGCCCCGGAGGTCCAACGGACGAGAACGGCAACGAGTCGAGCTGGATCATTGGTCCGGGCGAAGTCATCGAAGACCCTGAATTCAAGCGCATCAACGGCATCTCGTCCATCTCGCCGTCGCTGGAGCACATTAAGTACCTCGAAGCGGCGGCCGACAAGGCCGTTGGCATCACCGACGTCACCCGCGGGCAGGTCTCTGCCGACGTCGCAGCGTCCGGCGTGGCCCTGGCTATCCGCATGGCACCGACCATCGATGCAGCAGACGAAAAGGATCTGCACATCAAGGATGTGTTCGACCAGTTCCTCTTCGATTTGAAGGCGTGGTTCAAGGCCTTCGAGTCTGTCGACGTCGGAGAAGCGCACATCTACACCATGTTCGGCGACAAGCTGCCCGGTAACCGGCAGTCGGAGATCGAAGAGCTCCTGAAGCTGCTCGAAAACGGCGTCGTCTCGGTGGAGTTTGTGCAGAAGGAGCTGACAGACCGCTATGGCTTCCAGTTCCCGGTCGACATGCTGCAGCAAATCGCTGATCGCAAGGCCGCGGACGCAGCAGCAGCGGATCCTTACGCCCAGCGCGCGGCAGACACCACTCTGGACGACGGAACCGACCCGGCAGACACCGCAAACCTGGGGGAATAACCCATGAAGTGGGATATCCCGCTCTTCAACCGCTTCCTCCTGGCGATCCCGGAGCTGCAATTCAATGATGATTTCATCGCTGCTGGCGTGGCGATGGGCGCAATCTCCGAAGAGCAGGCCCGGTTCATCAAGCAGGCCGCGGCCAAGACCCGGAAGGTGCAGTCGACCGCCAAAAAGCTATCCAGCAAGGACCTGCTGGGCCGGATCATGACGATCATGCCGGAAATCATGTCCGTTCCGACGGTCGACTTCCTGCGCCGGTATAAGCTTCTCGGTTCCAACGTGGCCACCTACAACGCGCTGCGCTTCGCCTTCTCGGCGTCCAAGCAGCTGACTCCGGTCTTCGCCAAGGACACAACCATCATGGCCAGGCTGTCGTCGATCTACGGTGCAGCAACGAGCAATTACCTGGTCAACTTCCTCCGGGATCTGGATGACGTCGAAATCGCCGCCCAGCGTGACGCTTTCCTGCGTGCGGCTGGCAAAGATCCGGCCAAAGGCCGCCTGACGTCGGAGCAAGCCGCCATTATCCGCGGCAAGCTGGTCGATTCCATCCTGAAGGCGCAGCGCTGGCGCTCGGCGTTCTCCACGATCGATATCCTCACGAGCACCGCGAAGGAAGCGCTGGCTCAGCGCAACGCCTGGGCGGCCGTGGCTGTGATCGTCGAAGGCGGACTGTCGGACGAGATGATCAAGAACGCCATCCGTTCCAAGGTGATTCCGAAGGACATGGTCAATCTGATCTGGAAGCTGGACCAGCTCGGATTCGACACCGGCAAGTATGGCCAGAAGATCTTCGAGCAGGCGCTGCGGGAAAAAGTCAAAGGCGATCTGGACACGGATTTGGTCAACGTGTTCGGCGCCGGCCGGGATCTCTTCCTTTCAGTGTGGAAGAGGACAGGCAAGGCTTTTGAGTATGAGTCATGGGCGGCCCGCTCGCTGCTGATCACCGAAGGTGTCATCTCTCCGGAACTGATCAACTTCCTGGCCAAGACCGGTTACATCTCGCCGTCGGTTGCCCGCATGATGTACCCCGCGGCCACGATCATCCGCGGCATCACCCGTTCGCAGCTCGGCAACTACATGGTGTCCCGGCGCTACCGGATCGAAGCCGGCGAATCACCGATCAAGACCTTCTCCCGGCACTCCGAGCGCACCGACCGGGCCATTCTGTCGTTGCTGCAGCAGGCTGCCGCCGATGCTGAGAAGGACGCGAAGAAGCTGGCCGCCAAGGGTGGGATCGGCAACGTCGCCCGGGCATCGCAGCAGCGGATCGCCGTGGCGAACCTCCATACCAAGATGCGCGAGCTGTGGGAGAACGTTGGCCACCTGACGATCTTCGGTGAGAAGGAAGCTGCCCGGATGGCGTTGGACAGCCAGGACTTCCTGGCCAAGAGCATCTATGCCAAGGCCAAGGGCACAGCCCGGGAGAACCTGATCCTTGCGATGCAGGAATCGGCCCGGGCCAACGTCGACGCCTTCATCTCCCGCGAAGAGAACCTGCTGCCGCTGTCCGCGCGCATCTGGCGCCAGACTGCACTGTCGACCGGCAGCCTTCAGAAGGAGATCCAGAAGGGTCTGCTGCGTGGTCTGTCCGCCGAAGAGCTGGCGGCGAACGTGTCCAAGTCCCTGAAGCCCGGTGTTGCAGGCGGCGTAAGCTACAACGCGATGCGTCTTGCCCGGACCGAGATCCAGAACGCCTTCCACTTCACGCAGATCCGCTACAGCCGCGAGCAGCCCTGGGTGGAAGGCTACCAGTGGCACAAGTCCCGCAGCCATGCCCATGTCGACGTCTGCGATTCCATGGCGACGCAGAACCACGACGGCATCGGCCGCGGCGTCTACAAGAAGACCACCGTTCCGGGAAAGCCGCACCCGCACTGCTTCTGCTACATCACGTCTGTCACGGCATCGGCCGGCAAGTTCGAAAAGCAGCTCCGCAACGGCAGCTACGACAAGTATCTGAAGAAGGCCGATAAGTCACCTTTCACATCTGCCTACGGCGAAGCTACGACGGTGCAGGACGCCGGTCTGAAGTTCGCCAAGCAGGCTGCAGAATCGTCATCGAAGGTCGCCGCTCTCTATCTCGGCGCCGAAATGCTGGATCTGCTGTCATCTGCCCGTCTCGGTGCAGCCGCTGGGGCGGATGAGTTGTAGGATCTCTACAAAAGGTGACTTTCCGAATTGTTGGGTTATGATAAATCTCGACCAAGGCAACCAGGAGGATGTACCCATGAGCATGTGGTTGAGCCACATTCCCAATCTCGAAGTCAAGTCTGTCCTTCCCGTCCTTTGCGGACGAGAAAACGACGAAGGCACCGAGAACCCTGCAGGAACCGGTGGAGCCGGGTCCGGCGAACAGCCTGAAGGTGCCAAGCCCAATGGCAACGGCCCAGAAGGCGACGGCGAGAACGGAAGTGGATCTCAGGGGGATCCGCAGAAGAAGATCGCCGCTCAAGACGAGATTATCGAACGTCTCGCCAAGCAGCGTGAAGAGCAGGACGCAGAGCTACAGGAGCTGCGGAAGTTCAAGGAAGAGCAGGAAAACGCCAGCCTCTCCGAGCAGCAGAAGCGTGACAAGCGCATCAAAGAGCTCGAAGAAGCTGATTCCGGCAAGACCGCGACTTTGCAGAAGCTCGTAGTCCACAACGCATTTCTCGCAGCCAACGACGTGACGTGGCATGACCCGGAGACCGCTCTGTCTCTGCTCGATGTCTCTGGACTTGAATTCGTCGAAGACAAGAACGGCATTCCGACCGTCAAGGACAAGAAGGCTTTCGCTACTGCGATCGCCAAGCTGGCCGAAGACAAGCCGTATCTGGTCAAGACCCAGGCTGACAACGATGACCCGAAGCCGGGCCCGAAGGAATGGAAAGGCAAGACGGGCGATGCCCCGAAGCCGAAGGATTCCGAGAAGGCTACCGAGCGGGCGCGTTTGCAGTCCAAGTACCCCGCTCTGCGCGGTCGCTAAGACTCGCGCGTAATTCCTGAAAGGTAGGCTCATGGCTCGCATTGACAAGACCGAGTCTGCAGTCGGCGTAGTTCGCGCTCCGCTCGCTGCAGATGTCGATTCTGCGGACTTTGGCAAGATCTTCGGCGCCGGGCTCAACGCCCAGGGTCGAGCCGTAGTAGGCGCCGGCCAGTCCGGTGTCATCGGCGTTATCAACCCTGATCGCACCGTCCGCAAGGCCGGCAAGATCATCGACATCTTCAAGCTCGGCGACTTCGTTGAGTGCGAAGGGCTCGTGGCAGGCAGCAAGTATTACGCCGATGCCACCACCGGCGTCATCTCCACCACCAATACGGGCACCTACGTCGGTTTCACCGTCGAAGCTGACCGTCTCGTTCTGGCTATCTAAGGAAGGATGACCTTGAACACCAACGATTCCACAAAGATCATCCTCCCGCTGGCCGTTCTCGGACCGATCAAGGGCCTTCCGCTCCTGTCCGGTCTGGAAACCCATGGTGGCTACAACTCTGCAGCCGACCTGGTCACCGAGACCGTTGACGGTTTTGATCTCAATGACCTTTGGAAGGACTTCGCCGCTTCGGTTGCGATGGCCAACGAAGGCCGCACGAAGATCATCCAGCTCCTGACATTCCCGGTCACGAAGAACATCGAGCGCGTAGCTCAGGTGTCTTCTGCCCGCTTCGAAGTAGCTTCTGAGTACGGTGAGCCCCGCGGTATCCGCCCGGGCACGTCCGCATTCAACCTGGGCTACGACTTCGAGTGGTATGACCTGGCAGCCCGCTACACCTGGAAGTTCCTCGCAGAAGCCCCGGCTTCGCAGGTGGAAGCGAACAACCAGATGGCTCTCGAAGCAGACAACGCTCTGATCTTCGAGAAGGTCATGCAGGCGCTCTACGCCGGCAACACCAACCGCGAAGCGGACATCAACGGCATTCAGGATGTGCCGGTCTACGGTCTGTACAACAACGACGGCACCGTTCCTCCGAAGCACAAGAACACCACGTTCGACGGCACCCACAACCACTACATGGTTTCCGGTGGCACCACGCTGGTTTCGGCTGATCTGGATGACCTATTCCAGAACATTGCTGAGCACGGTTACACGCTGAAGGCTGGCTACAAGCACCTTCTCTTCGTGAACACCGCCGAATCCAAAGAGATCCGCAAGTTCAAGATCGACAACGGCGACACCTACGACTTCATCCCCGCACGCGGCGACTACACGCAGCTTCTGCCGGTGGATCAGACGCTCGTTGGTTCCCAGCCCGCGCCGACCTACCAGGGTCTGGACGTCACCGGTTCCTACGGTCCGTGGCTCGTCATCGAAGATGACCTGTTCCCGGCCAAGTACGTCGTTGGCTCTGCCACCGGCGGTCCGGAGAACCTGAACAACGTCGTTGGTCTGCGCGAGCACGCCAACACGTCTCTGCGCGGTCTGCGCTTGGTCAAGGGTGCAAACCCGGACTACCCGCTGATCGACTCCTTCTACCAGCGTGGCTTCGGCACCGGTATCCGCCAGCGCGGTGCTGCTGCTGTCATGCAGATCAAGGCGAGCGGTTCCTACGCTCCGCCTGCTTCCTACGGCTACTAAGCCGCTAGGTAACCCATAAACTGGAACGGCGCTACTTGCCTTGGGTAGCGCCGTTCCTTTATCTCAAGGAGAAAACAATGGCACGCACAATTGACTTTGAAAACCTCAAAGAGGATGACTACCAGTACCTCTCCGACCGTCACTGGATGATCGCCGAAGGCGACGCCCAGGGCTTCGAGACCTCCGACAAGATCGCAGCCTGGCGAGCCGGCAACGCGCCCGCGGCCGTCGAAGAAATCGACGAAGAGGAAATCGACCTCGAAAAGATCACCGTCAAGGAGTTGCAGGCCGAGCTGAAGGCCCGCGATCTTCCCACCGACGGCAAGAAGGAAGAGCTGATCGCCCGCCTGATCGAGCACGATTCCGCCGATGAGGACGAAGAGGACGACGCCGAAGACGCCGAAATCCCCGAAGAGGACTAAATAGTCGACTCTTGTGAAACGGCGCCTGCATTATGTGGGCGCCGTTTTGCGTGCCAGATAGAATGTCGACTATGGCCACCACAGAAATCGACGAGCTGCGCGGACTCACCGACCTAGCTGAAGACGAATATACCGACATGGAGCTGCAGACGATCATCACGTCCAAAGGCTCAGTCCGCGCTGCCGCGCGATACATCTGGCAAACCAAGGCTGCCGCAACGGCATCCCTGATCGACGTCTCCGAATCAGGGTCCAGCCGGAACATGAGCCAGATCCACAAGCAAGCCCTGACGATGGTCGAATCTCTCGCCGACCCTGTCACGGATCTCACCACAACCGTCACCAAGACCAGCCGAAGGGCAGTACGCCGATGAGCACCGCAGTCGAGAAGATCATGACCAAGAGCACTCTTGCCTTCATCGAAGCGGACCCCGAAGCGATCGTGCTGCAGCGTCCCGGGACTGTGACATCCGACGGCGCAGGCGGGAAGACGACGGTTCCCGGGACAACGCTGGAATGCGTCGTGCGCCTGATTCCGCAGTCCGACAAGGTCCCGACGACGGTTACCTGGGAAGGAACACGCTCCGCTGTGGAGTACATCCTGATGGCGGACCCGGCGCTTCGGCCGGAAATTACGAAGGGCTCGACCTTCGACTGGCATGGCAAGACCTACCGGATAGCCCAGGTTCACGACAAGCCAACATACGAGTTCAAAGCCGACGTGATTCTCGATGTCGGATAGGGGATTCTCCGCGGTCTCAGCCGGCGGATCGATGGCTGTCATCTGGAAGGACGGCCTGATCCCCTCGATGAAGCAAGGCAAGGAGAAAGTGCTGCGCGCGGCTCATATTGCGTCGCAGTCCATGGCTCCCGAAGTCGAGAACTACATGAAGATCAACGCTCCCTGGGAAGACCAGACAGGCAACGCCCGCAACGGGCTTGCAGCAAGGGCCTACCGGGACAAGGACGAGATCGGCATCGTGCTCTTCCACCAAGTGGCCTATGGCATCTGGCTGGAGACCCGCTTCGGCGGCAAGTACGCCATCATCGAGCCGACAATCCAAGCCATGAGCCCGAAGGTCATGGCCCGCTACGAGAGAATTCTGGACCGACTCTGATGCGCAAGACAATCATGCAGATCATCGGAACCAACACCGACGTCCTGCAGGACATCCCGCTGGACAACTGGCACCAAGCCAGCTCCATCACCGAGACCCCTGCCAAGCCGTTCGGCGTCTACCGGTTGTCCGGAACGGGCCCGTCGGTAACCCGGCGCAGCGCGTCGAAGGAAGTCCGGCTCGAATTGTGGATTCATGACATTCCCGGAAGTTATGTCCGCATTGATAGGCTTCTGTCATCGTTGGAGTCAACTTTCAACGCCGTTGTTCACGCATCGGCCGACGAAGATGAATCCATCTCGCAGGCCGCTTACGATTCCCGGAGTCCCGATCTCGAAGATTCCGGATTCAAGAGCATCTGCAAGGCAAGCATTTTCACTCTGATCGGAAAAGGACAGTAACCATGGCAACTCCCGCCAAGCCCGAAACCCGCACCGTCGCCCACTTCGTAGGCTTCCACGGCACTACCCGCATTCTGACGGTCGCAGACCAGAACCAGATCGCCGGTGTCGAGAAGGGCGTCGGCAAGGAAGATCTCGTCTGGCCTGCAGGCAACTCCAAGCTCGACGTGACCGACGTGCACCCGGACGTCCTGGACTACCTCAAGAGCGACAGTGAGTTCAAAGTCGGCTCTGTAGAGGTAACTCCTGAAGCCTAAGCGCGTATAGAATCAAAGCTATGACAAGCGAGCTTCGCTGCCCGAACCGGAAGCTGTTCGGCATTATCGACCCAGAGGATGGAATCCTCGAAGTCAAATGCAACAGTGCCCGTTGTGGAGCTCGGTTCGGAGTGGTGATCCTGCATCGCTTCGACTTGCATAAGGGCATCTTCCTGGAGACCCGGTCTTTCCTAGATCCAATCAAACTGAAAGAACGGAGTTAGAGCATGCCACTCGTAGGCGAGTCTCTTCCTTACGGTCTGCGTGATATCAAGCTGACCAGCTACACCAACATTTCGACTTTGGCGGGCACGTCCATCGACCTGCCCAACGGCCGCACCATGAGCTTCGAAGAAGCGGAAGACTTCGAAGAGCTGCGCGGCGACGACAAGGTCATTGCCACTCGTGGCAAGGGTGCGTCGGTTAGCTGGGAGCTGGAGGCCGGCGGTGTGTCCCTTGAAGCCCTTGTGGTTCTCAATGGCGGTCTCATCACGGCCACCGGCACAACCCCTGCGCAGATCAAGAAATACACCAAGAAGGTCACCGACGCCCGTCCGGAGTTCAAGGCCGAAGGCCAGGCGATCTCCGAATCCGGCGGCGACTTCCACATCGTGCTGTACCGCTGCAAGGCAACTGGCGGCGTGTCCGGCTCGTTGAGCGATGGATCCTTCTTCATCACAAGCTGCAAGGGCGACGCTCTCCCGTCGCGCATCACTGCCAGCGTCGATGTTCTGTACGACTTCGTCCAGAACGAAACCGCAGTTTCGATCCCGTAACTGCAGTAACCCTTTTCGAAAGGAACACATCGGATGTCATCGGAAAAGACCAAGAAGAAAAAGAATCCCCAGGACTTCAAGCCGAAGAGTGTCACGGCGGCAGGAGCCTGGAAGGGCAAGAAAGCCGGATCCACGTTCGATCTCGAATTGCCGTCAGGAAACGTCTGCAAGGTCCAGCGGACCGACATGCCGACGCTTCTTGCATCCGGGGCTTTCCCGGATTCCTTGATGTCGATCGTCTCGGAAAAGATCGAGTCTGCAACGGGCAAGAAGAACAAGCCCAAGGAACTTTCCAACGACGATGTTCAGTCAGTTCTGTCCAGCCCGGACCAGATGGTCCAGCTCTTTGAGTCGATCGACAAGCTGATCCCGATCGTTGTGGTCGAGCCGAAGGTTGCAAACCACTCTGTTCTCGATCCGGCGACGAAGAAGATGCGCCCGCTCACCGACGAAGAGCGCGAAGCTGCTGGCGACGTGGTCTTCACCGACGAAGTCGATCTCGAAGACAAGATGTTCATCTTCCAGTTCGTCGTCGGCGGGAAGAGTGATGTCGAAGGCTTTCGTAGCGAGCTCGGAGCTGTTGTGGGAGACATTTCAGCTAACTAAGCATTACCGCTGCCGCGCAAGCGAGCTGCTGCACGTCACAGATCCATGGACGGCGTACCAGCTCGACCGCGCAGTGTACGTCTTCGGATCATCCCTTTCCGCCGAGCTGGAAGGGGTCGAAGGCAAAGAAAAATCAGAGATCGAACGTAAGCGTCTTCGGGTACTCACCAAATGGTTACCCAAGGCCGTAGATGCTTCCGGAGCTTCCTCGCAAGGGAGGTTCGCGGACCCCGCGAGTAGGAGCATCTAGTGGCAGGCAATTACAACCTGGGTACAGCGCTTGGCCGCATCGTAATTGATGGGGCCGGCGCTGAACTTGGTTTCGGGATCGCCCAAAAGGCGGGCTCGGAGTTCTTCGACGCAATCAAGAACCAGCTCGGCGCGCTGAAGGACTTTGGACAGGACCTGCTGAAGGCCGGCGCCGTCGGAGCCGGTGGCTTCGCCGTTGCAGGCAATGCCGCAGCCAATTTCGAGCAGCGCTTGTCGGCCGTCAAGGCTGTCTCCGGTGCCAGCGCCGAAGACATGGGCAAGATCTCCGATGCTGCACTGCAGATCGGTAAAGACACTTCCTTCTCCGCCACAGAGGCCGCCAGCGCCTTCGAAGAGCTGGTCAAAGCGGGCATCTCCGTACAAGACACGCTCGACGGCGCGGCAATGGCCACGGCCAACCTTGCAGCAGCCGGTGAGATCGCACTGCCGCGGGCCGCCGAAATCGCGGCCAACGCGATGAACAACTTCAACCTGACCGGCAAGGACATGCCGCGGATCGCGGACCTGGTTGCC
>JGI24033J26618_1000094_pt1 | contig 12611 bp, 16 predicted proteins | sample KBSMisM7withPhiX_FD_26618 | JGI IMG/M metagenome (IMG submission 26618)
TGCAAGAACGTTTCGCCCGAGCGCGCGCTCGACTATGTGCTCGGCTACACCTGCGCGAACGACGTGAGCGCCCGCGACTGGCAGAAGGACCACGGCGGCGGCCAGTGGTGCCGCGGCAAAACGTTCGATACCTTCTGCCCGCTCGGACCCAGCCTCGTCACGACCGATGAAATTCCCGACCCGGGCGCCCTCCGCATTCGGACGACCGTGAGCGGTGAGATCCTCCAGGACAGTCCGACCTCCGACCTGATCTTCGACGTGCCGACGCTCATCGCTTTCCTCAGCGGCAGCACCACGCTGCAACCCGGAACGGTCATCCTCACCGGCACGCCCTCCGGCGTCGGCATGGCGCGCACCCCGCCGCGCTGGCTGCAACCCGGCGACGTCGTCACCGTCGAAATCGACGGCATCGGCGCGCTCACGAACCCCGTGGTGGCGGAAAAATAGCGGGACGCAAAGGGACTCGCGTCCGCCCCAAAACGGTAGGGGCATCGCGCTGCGATGCCCGGTCGTCGCGGCGCGACGACCCTACCTAAAACGGAATGTCGTCGTCCTCGGGCTCGGCCGGCGGGCGCGAAGCCGGAGCGCTGGAACGCGGAGCCGGCCGGGATGGCGGCGCGTCGTCATAATCGCCACCACCACTACGGCCTCCGCCGCCACCGCCGCCACCACCAAGCAGGGTCAGGTTATCCGCCACGACCCGAAGTTTGCTGCGCTTCTGGCCGCTGGTTTTATCCTCCCAAGTGTCGAGCTGAAGGCGACCCTCGATGTAGATCTGCTTGCCCTTCTTCGCGTATTCGTTTGCGATTTCCGCCGTGCGCCCCCAAATGGTCACGTCCACAAAGGTCGTCTCTTCGCGCCGTTCACCGCCCTCAGGGGTGTAAACGCGATTCATCGCGAGGCCGAGTTCGACGAGCGCGGTGCCTTTCGGCGTGTATTTGATTTCGGGATCGCGAGTGACATTCCCGATGAGGATGACTTTGTTGACGCTGGCCATGGTTCCGGGCGTTCTGGTTGAAGTGGCTTACGCCGCGACCTTCGCTTTCGCGGGCGGCAGGACGAGATAGTTCTGCAACGTCACGTCCGCGTCGAGCTTCAACTTGCCGCGCAGCTTCTCGAGCGTGATCGGGTCCGTCGAGATGATGAAGTTCACGTAGTAACCGGACTTCTGGTGGTCGTGCTCGTAGGCAAATTCGCGGCGTTCGAGGCGCTGCACCTGTTCGACGGTGATGCCGTCGGCGGCCATTTCCTTCTCGAGGCGCTCAATGATGTCTTTGGAGCTGTCTTCTTTGCCGCGCGTGTTGAGCACGAGCAGGGCTTCGTATCGTTTTTTCATGGTATCAGTTGGTTTTAGGGTCGTTGTTGGGATTGTAACGGTTCATCGCGGCTTCGAAGCCGCTGGCCTGGGCGAATTCCACGGCGTCCGCGGCGCGGTTCACGGCCTGGTCGAGCGCATCCTGCTCCGCGGCGGAAAATTTACCGAGCACGTGGCCGACAAGCGAGTCTTTCGCTCCGCCAATGCCGACCCGGAGGCGCGGCACGAGTTCGGTTCCGAGATGCATGAGAATGGAGGCGAGGCCATTGTGTCCGCCCGCGCTGCCGGAACGGCGCAGGCGAAGGCGGCCAAGGGGCAGCGCGACATCGTCGAGCACGACCAGCGTTTGCGCGGGCTCGAGCTTGAAGAAGCGGGCGAAATCGCCGACCGACTCGCCGCTCAGGTTCATGAACGTCATGGGTTTCATGAACGTCCAGTCTCCGGCGCGGGCCACGTCGGCATTCCACTTCGGCTCATGCACAAAGGCCGAGCCGGCGCGACGCGCGAGCGCGTCCGCGACGAGGAAGCCGACATTGTGGCGGGTGCGGTCATATTCCCGGCCGGGGTTCCCGAGTCCGGCCACGAGGCGAAAACGGGAAACCTCCATGCGCGCGGGGCGCTCCTACTTCTTGTCGGCGCCTTCCGCGTCGGCCTTCTTCTCCTTGAGCACCTCGGGCGCGGCTGCGCTCGTGGTGGCCGCGGGCTCTTCGGCGACCTTCGGCTCGGAGACGAGGAAAACGGTGATCTCCGCGTCCGTGAGGACGGTGACGCCGGCGGGAAGCGTGATGTCCTTCACGTGGATGGATTCCCCAATGTTCAACGCGCTCACGTCGACGGTGACCAGGTCGGGCAGATTCTGCGGGAGGCACTCGATCTCGAGCATGCGAAGCTGCTGCTGGAGCAGGCCGCCGCTGGTCTTGACGCCAACGGGCTCGCCGACGGACTCGATCGGCACTTCCGACGTGACGGTCTCGGTGCGCGAGACGGCGTGGAAATCGACGTGCAGGATGTCGCCGCGCACCGGATGACGCTGGATCTCCTGGATGAGGGAAAGCTTGTTCGCGCCGTCGATGTCGAGCTCGACGAGGACGTGCTCGTTCGCCGCGTGGGCCAGAACGGTCTCGATGGCCTTGCGGTCCACTTCGAGATTGGCGGGGGTTTCGTGCGCGCCGTAGATCACGGCGGGCACCGCGCCGCGGGAGCGGACTTGTTTAACCGCGTTGCGACCGGCCTCGGGGCGCGGACGGGCGGAGAGTTTTACTTGGGTAGCCATAACGGAATGTCTGTTCGGTTTATTTTTTCAGTTCAAAGAGCGACGTCACCGATTCGTCTTCGTGAATGCGCTTGATGCCTTCGCCCAACAGCTCGGCTATCGAAAGCACCTTGACGCAGCTGACGGCACCCGAATGAACCGGTGTGCTGTCGGTGGTGATCAACTCCTTGATCCAGGAGTTCTTTAGTCGCTCAACCGCCAAATCTGTCAACACCGCATGCGAAATGCCAGCATAAATCTCCATCGCCCCGCGATCGCGCAAAATCGCCGCGGCATTCGTGATCGTGCCGGCGGTTTCCGTAAGATCGTCCACGATGAGGACGTTGCGCCCGTAAACGTCGCCGATCACGTGCGAAGCCTCGGTCTCGGTGGCCGATTTACGCTTCTTCACCACGATGGCAAGGCTTACCCCGAGCGCCTGCGCGTAGGCCTGCGCCATTTTCACGCCGCCCACATCCGGCGAAACCACGACGAGATTTTCGAGGTCCCGCTTCGAGAGGTATTCCATCATCACCGGCAGCGCGTAGAGGTGATCGACCGGAATGTCGAAAAAGCCCTGCAGCTGCTGCGCGTGGAGATCCATCGTGAGCACGCGTTGCACGCCGGCGGCCACCAAAAGATTCGCCACGAGCTTCGCGGTAATCGGCACGCGGGGCTGATCCTTGCGGTCCTGCCGCGCGTAGCCGAAGAACGGAATCACCGCCGTGATGCGCGCCGCGCTCGCGCGCCGGGCCGCGTCCACGAGGATGAGCAGCTCCATGAGATTCTGGTTCGTCGGCGGACACGTCGGCTGGACGATATACACGTCGCGACCGCGAATATTTTCGTTGATCTTGACGAACGTCTCGCCGTCGGGAAACGAGCTCACCGACGCATCGCCGAGCGGCGCGCCGAGATATTTGCAGATCGATTCGGCGAGGGCGCGATGCGCCGTGCCGGTGAAAATTTTTAATTCGGCGGTGGGACGAAACATGGGAGCGGCCCGTCGAATGCTAGGGAGGCCCGCCAAGCTGGCAATGCCAAAATCCCCGTCACATTTTTCGTCACCGGGCTCAGGCGGCCGATGGCTCGTCCGCCGGCATGGATACAGCCTCCGCGCGGCGCGGCAGCAGCAGCGTCAGCACGATGGAAAGACCGACCAAAGCCGCGCCGGCCCAGAGCGGAGTGCGGGCGTAGGTGTCTTTCGCGTCGAGCGAAAGCAGGAATCCCGCGAGGGCGGGCCCGATCCATCGCGCCAGCGAACCCGCGCTCTGCAGCAGCCCGAGCGCCCGTCCCTGCCAGTTTTGATCGACGCTCCGCGACGCGATGCCCGTGAGCGTGGGCATCAGCAGACTGTTCCCGATCGCGATGCCCGCGCTGTAAAGAATCAACGTGCCCAGCCCGGTCGCCAGCGGCAGCGCGAAGAGGCTCAGCGCAAGAATCACGGAGCCCGCCGTCGCCAGCCGCGCCTCGCCGAAGCGCTTCACCAGCCGGCCGATCAACCCGCCTTGAATGAGCGCGCCGATGAGGCCGACCATCGCGAGCATCCCGCCCGTGTGCATCGCATCGAGCCCGAAGCGGTGAAACAAAAACAACGCGAAGACCATCGTCATCATCGAAAATCCGGTGATGAGGCAGAAATACGTGGCCGTGACCGTCGCATACACGCGGCCGTTGCTGTGCCGGAAGACCGCGAAGATCGACTCGCTCCGCTGCCGGCCGCGCCGCTCCTTCGGCAGGCTCTCCGGCAGGTTCACAAGCACAAGCAGCGCATTCACGAGCGCCATGCCCGCCGCGAGCAGGAATGGCGAATGCAGTCCGAAAAACTTGCTCATCAGTCCGCCGATCGCCGGTCCGAAAACAAAGCCCAGTCCAAACGCTGCGCCGATGAGGCCCATCGCCTTCGAGCGCTCCTCGCGCGTGGAAATATCGGCCACGTAGGCCTGCGCGGTGCCGATGTTCCCGCCCGCGGCGCCGTCGATGAGACGCGCGATGAACAGCATCGCGAGCGACCCCGCAAGGCCCATCATGAGAAAGCCCGCGGCCGTGCCGAGGATACTGATGAAGAGGACGGGCTTGCGACCAACACGATCCGAAATTTTTCCCCAGAACGGCGCGGCGATGAATTGCGCGAAGGAAAAAATCGCGACGAGGAGGCCGTTCTGCACGGGCGTCGCGTGAAACGTCTCCGCGTAAATCGGGAGCACCGGAATCACGATGCCGAACCCGATCATGTCGATCAGGATCGTGAGGAAAATAATGCCAAGGCTGGCGCGTCTCGTCGTCATGCGGGCGATGCGAGCTCGATCAATGACACCCGCAACCGCCAGAGCCGCAACCATGCGCCGCGGCGGGCGCGGCCCCGCCCCTGCCCTTCGCCATGTAACCGAGACCGCCCGTGATCACCCGGCGGATTTCCTCGCCCGTCTCGGGATGCATGCGCAGCGCGTCGTCCTTCATGCTTTGCTTGATCTCGAAACGACGGACCGGACGTTTGACCGTCTCGTAAACATAAATCGGCATGGCCGCGAATGTAGGCCGACGCGCCGGAGCGTGCAAGGGAGCGCGTCGGCGGGCGCGGACTTTTTCGCCAAAAAGAAAAAAGCCGTCTGCCACAAGGGCAGGCGGCTTTTTTTCCTCGGGAGGGAAAGCGTTGCGCGTTGCGATTAACGCTTGGAGAACTGGAAACGCTTGCGGGCGCCCGGCTGACCGGATTTTTTACGTTCCTTCATGCGCGGATCGCGCGTGAGCAGGCCTTCCTTTTTCAGGAGCGGGCGAAACTCGGGATTCAGCTCGATGAGCACGCGGCTGATGGCGAGACGTAGCGCGCCGGCCTGGCCGTTGATGCCGCCGCCATTCGTGCTCACGCGAAGATCATAGGCGTGGACGCTGTTGGCGAGCTCGAGGGGACGAAGGATTTCGTTCTGCAGGGAGAGGCCGGGAAAGTAGTCGGTGAAATCGCGGTCGTTGACGCGAATCGTGCCGGTGCCGGATTTGGCCCAAATCTTGGCGATCGCGTTTTTGCGGCGACCCGTGGCGGTGTATTCGTTGCTGCTCATGGTTACAAATTAAAGGGCGGCGACTTTCGGATTCTGCGCTTCGTGCGGATGCTCGGCGCCGGCATAGACTTTCAACTTTCGGTAGGTCGTTGCGCCAAGGGCGTTGTGCATGATCATGCCCTTCACTGCGCGCTCGATGAGCAGCTCGGGCTTGCGCTCGCGACGGGCCTTGAAGGTCTCGTGCTTGTGGCCGCCGACGAATCCGGAGAAGCTCATGTAAGTCTTCTGGACGTCCTTCTTGCCGCCGACGCGGACCTGGTCGGCATTGATCACGACGACGAAATCGCCGGTATCGACGTGGGTGGTGTAAACGGGCTTGTGCTTGCCGCGCAGAAGGGTCGCCGCTTTAACTGCGACATGACCGAGCATCTGGTCCTTGGCGTCGATCACCCACCAGTCTCGTTTTACATCTGCTACTTTGGCCGAAAAGGTCTTCATGGAAAAGGGTCAAGAAGACACCACGGAGCCGCAGGCGTGTCAAACCCCAAATCCATGAATTTTCACATCCCCGAAAACCTCCGCCCATGAAGTGGCTGCTCGCGACGATTGGAAAACCGCGCCTCGCCTACGCGCGCGGCGGCATCGAGGAATACCTCCAGCGCTGCCGGCATTTCGCCGACGTGGAGGTGCTCGCGTTGCGCGGAGGATCGGCCGCGGAGGAAGGCCGCGCCTTGCTCGAGCGCACGGAAGGCTGCCATCGCCTCGTGCTCGACGAGCGCGGGGAACGCCTCACCAGCCGGCAATTTGCGCGCCTGATCGAGGAGCTCGAATTGACCGGCACGCGCCGCGCGGCGTTTCTCGTCGGCGGCTCGGACGGCCATTCCGACGAGGTCCGCGCGAAGGCGGATCGCGTGCTTTCGCTCAGCTCGCTCACGCTCCAGCACGAGCTCGCCCTCGTCGTTCTGCTCGAGCAACTCTACCGCGGTTACGCGATTCTGCGCGGGCTGCCCTACCATCGCGACTGACGGCAGATCGCCACAAAAAAGGCGGCTCCCGCCGAAGCTGGAGCCGCCCGTTTCAAAGGGGACCGCTTAGTTGGCCGCCTTGGCCTTCGCGCGGTTTTCCTTGCGAACGGCCGCGAGCTTGATGCGCTGCTCGGGCGTGAGCACCGCCGCAACCTTCGATTTCGTGTCCGCCATGATCGGCTGCAGCTTCGCGCGCTTGTCGTCCTTGGAGAGCGTCTTGTCCTGAATGATCGGATCCGCGGCGACTTTCTGCGCCTCGAAGATGGCTTTCAGCTTGGCGACCTGATCGTCGCTCAAGTCCACGGCCTGCTTCATTTGCGCGAGACGCTGGTCGATGGTGAGCTTGACGGGCGGAGGTCCGCCGGCGTCCTTGGTCTGGGCGGCGAGCGGAGAGAAGGGAAGAAGCGCCACGGCGGCGACGCTGCACAATTGGAGGAGAGATTTTGATGTCATGGGTGATGTAGGAGCTTAAGAAACACCGCACCAGCGCCTCTGTTGCGAGATTTATTATTTCCGCCGCGCCGCGATCTTGCGCCGGAGCCGCCGGCTGCGCATAGTCGGCGGCCGATGATCCTATGCTCCTTTTCGCGGAAATTCGTCGAATGAAACGTCTCGGCGTCCGGCTGGTGATCGGCGCTCTCGCCGGCTGCATCCTCATCTCCTGCGCCACGAAAAAGGACAAGCCCTCCGCCCGCACCGCCGCCACTGTCAAGGCCAAGGCCAAGCCAAAGGCCAGTCCGCCCCCTTCCCCAACTCCCGCGCCCACCCCGGAAGTTCACTACGTCGCCACCGTCAAAGTCGAAGGCGGAGAGTCCACGCAGGCCGACATCACGCCCAACGCCAGCCCGTCACCCACTCCCGCCGCCAGCCCAGCCCCGAAGGCCACGCCTGCCCCCTCTCCGACGCCAAAGGCCGCCTCGGGCAACGCTTTCACCAACGCGTGGCGGAAAATCTTCCCCGCGAAGGCCAAGCCAGCGCCCGCCCCGGCTCGCACCCAGCCAGCCGAGAGCATCCCCAGTCGGATGTGGCACATGATTTTCCCCCGCAAGAAAGCCCCTCCCGCCGCCGCGCCGCCCCAATGGATCGGCACGATCAAGCTCGTCAACGAACGCGAGGGCTACGTCCTCATCGACGCCTCGAACGGCGTGGCGATCTCCACGGACCAGACCCTCAACTCCGTCGGCAACGAGACCGAGAGCGGCGTCGTCCGCGTCAGCGCCGATCGGAATCCCCCCTTCTTCATCGCCGACATCGTGAGTGGAAAACCTCGCGCCGGGGATCGCATCTATTCGCCCCAACCGTGATCGCCGCCGCCGAATTCTTCGTTGACCCCGCCTTTCATTTAAACAAGGCTAACATTTAACGACGTTAAGAATCTTGTGATCACCATCGACAAGGACATCGCCATTCCGTTGGAGTCGGTTGAACGCCTGGCTGACATCATCCTCGCGCTACAGCGTTGCTTCATCGCGCGCCTCTCCGAGACGCTCGCGGCCGGCGAGGTGTCTTTCCCCCAATTCTTTCTCCTCAGCCACATCAACACGAACGATCCGCTCAGCATGACCGAGATCGCCGGCAAGATGAACCACACCACCGCCGCCGCCACCGGCCTGGTGGATCGGCTCGAGCGCCTGGATTACGTCGAACGCACGACCGCGCCGAACGACCGCCGCAAGGTCCTCGTCAAGATCAAGCCCAAGGGCGTGGAACTCGTCGAAACCATTCGGCACGACATGATGGAAAGCCTCGCCAAGGTCATGGAGACCCTCAGCCCCCACGAGCAAAACATGTGGATCCAGATCTACGAAAAGATTTTTACCTACTGCCAAACCCAAACTTCCGCCTGCTGCGCGTCTCTCAAGTGAAGCACCCTTTTAACCATTTCCGTATGATCCTTCGCCCTTCCGCGGTCCTTCCCGCGCTCACGCTCCTCGCCTCTTCCGTCCTGGCGCAACCCACGCCATCCCCCTCACCGGGTGCCGTCCCGGGCGCGACGCCCACCTATTCCGCCACCCTCTCCGACACCGCGCCCATCCCCGGCAGCGGCCTCCCCGCGCTGCCCCTGCCCACGCCGGATCCCACCTATTCCGCGACGATGCCGGGCGCGACGTCCGTCCCCACGCCCACTCCGCCCCCCTCCGCCGTCGAGCCCGATCTCGACCCCTCGCTCGCCAATCCCGGCCCCATGCCCGCGCCCGTCCCCACCGTCGCGCGCAATCCCGAGGACGTCACCCCGAGCAAGGCCACCATCCGCAAGCTCAACGAGGAAGCCATCGCCAAGATCCAGGCCTTCGCCAAAAGCCAGCGCAACCCCGCCGTCCCCGACCTCACCCTCGATCAGGCCATCACGATCGCCTTCCAGCAAAACCCCGACATCCTCAACGCCGTCGAACAAATCCGCCTCACCCGCGGCCAGGTCATTCAGGTCCAGGCCCAGGCCCTCCCGCACCTCAGCGCCGTCGCCGGCTTCACCCAGCAGGAAGTCACCCTCACGAATCCCAAAAGCCCCGGCTCCGGCAACGGCGATACGATTCAGATCCCCAATGGCAATGGCGGCTTCACCCCCGTGAACTTCGGCGGCGGCGGCGGCAGTCCCTACGTGAATCCCCAGGCTTGGAACGTCGGCTTCCAGGCCAGCCAGCTCCTCTACAGCGGCGGCTCCGTCATCGCCGGCATCCGCGCCGCCCGGTTCGTCGAAGACAGCGCCTATTTCAACCTCCGCCAGATCATCGACCAGACCATCGCGAACGTGAAGACCGCCTTCTACCAGGTCATCCTCGACCGCGCCCTCGTCGTCGCCCAGCAACAATCCGTCGACCTCCTCACCTCCCAGCTCAAGGACCAGCAAAGCCGTTACGAAGCCGGCACCGTTCCCCGCTTCAACGTCCTCCAGGCCCAGGTCGCCCTCGCCAACGCCCAGCCCCCCCTCATCAGCGCCCTCAACAACCTCCGCATCTCCCAATACCAGCTCGTGAAGACCCTCGGCATGGACTACAAGACCTCCAAGCCCAGCGAAGTCCCCTTCAACGTCGTCGGCGGCCTGCCCTACCAGCCCCGCGCCATCAACCCCGACGAATCCATCCGCATCGCCATCCAGCGCAGCCCCGCCCTCAAGGCCCAGCGCCAAAGCATCCTCTCCAACAACGAAAACGTCCACGTCCAGTTCGCCGGCTACCTCCCCACCGTCTCCGCCACCGCCGACTACACCTGGCAAAACAACAAGGCCTTCCACAGCCTCAGCGAAGTCACCCAAGGCTGGACCTACGGCTTCCAGGGCAGCTGGGCCATCTTCGACGGCGGCGCCACCGCCGGCCTCGTCGCCCAAGCCAAGGCCCAGCTCCAGCAAGCCGTCATCAACTACGACAACTCCGTCCGCCAGGTCATCCTCGACGTCCAGAAATCCATCTCGAACCTCCAGACCGCCGAGCAAACCCTCACCAGCCAGGAAGCCAGCGTCGTTCAGGCCACCGAGGCCCTCCGCCTCTCCCAGGAACGCCTCGACGCCGGCGCCGGCACCCAGCTCGACGTATTGAATCAGCAGACCCAGCTCCTCCAGAGCCAGACCACCGTCCTCCAGGCCCGCTACGACTACCTCGCCGCCCTCGCCCAATACGACCTCGCCCTCTCCCTCGACGCCCAATACGAGGAAAGCTTCGACGATCCCCTCACCCGCTCCGAGCGCAAGCACTTCGCCAAAACCACGAACCCGATCGCTCCGCAGCCGCCCCTTCCCGGCCGGTTGAAAAGCCAGGACCCCATCGCCGGCCTCGCCGTCAACGCCCCCGTCCCCTACGTCCCGCCCACCAAAGCCGGCGCCCGCGACAACAAAACCGCCGCCGTGCCCGCTCCCACGCCCAAAAAGAAAAAATTCCTCGGAATTTTTTAACCTGGAAAAGACAGGGACGCCGCGCCGCCGTCGTCCCACTTCCCAGCAGCGAGAGCATTTTCGGCTTTTCCCGCCGCGTTCAGCTCTGGACACCGGCGCGTAGGACCGGTGCAGCCCGGACCATCGTTTGATTGGAGGGCACCGCTCCGTCGGTGCCCAAACTTCGGAAAAATCGGCGTTGACGGAGCAACGCCCTCCAGATTTGCGGAATCACGCAGGAGCGTCTGGTCTTCGTCGCCCCGGCGTCGAAGGCCGCGAGCGTTCAATCTCGTTCGCCTCTCCCTCCACCCGCGTTCCGTCTTTCCCGGCGGAGCGTGGTCGGCCGGAATCGCATTGGCAGCCGCTGCCGCCGGATTTACGAATGCCGCCATGCCCGCTCCGGCTGCCGCCGAATTTTTTCCCGCCCTCGATGCCCTTCCCGGCATCCGCGCCGCGTTTCTCACCCGCGTTCCCGGCATCGATGTCGTCGCCGACCGCGAGACCGTGCTCGCTCGCCTCCAGCCCGCGCATGAGGCCCTCGTCGTCAAGCTGGGCTTCACCGCACCGGCGCTCGCCGAGCAGGTCCACGGCAACCTCGTCGCCGTCGCGAAGGGTCCCGCGCTGCATCCCGCCGCCGACGGCCTTGCCACCGCGACGCCCGGCCTCGCACTCGGCATTTATGTCGCCGATTGCGCCGCGATCTTTCTCGTCGATCCCCGCCGCCGCGCGATCGCGCTCGTCCATTCCGGTCGCAAGGGCACCGAGGCCGATATTTTCGGACAGGCCGTCACGACGCTTCGCAAAAGCTTCGACACCGATCCCGCCGATCTCGTCGCCGTCGTCAGCCCGTGCATTCGCCCGCCGCATTACGAGATCGACTTTGCCGCCACCATCGCCGCGCAGGCCCGCGCCGCCGGCATCGGCGCATTTCACGATGCCGGCACGTGCACGGCCGCGCATCCCGACCGCTATTATTCGTATCGGCGCGAGCAGGGTAAAACCGGCCGGATGCTGGCCCTGCTGATGGTGCAGCCGTGAGGCGGAAATGCGCCGCCGCCCGGGATCGGAAATTGCTGATCTTCTTCGGTTTCGCGCCATGCCACTTCTTCGCTACCTTGCCTGCCTCCCGGCCTCGCGGCTGATCCTGTGGTGCTACCTGTGCTGGTATCTCACGATCGTCTCGCTCTACTTCGATCCCACTCCCGCGCTCTGGCTATCGTCGCTCGGCATCAGCGCGATCATTGGCTTTGCGCTGATTCTAAGCACGGACCGCGCCGCGCATTGGCCACCCTCGTGGGTGACCTTCCGTCTGTTTCTCATGCCCTTCTGCGTTTCGAGCTACGCCGTGCTCATCAAGGGGCAGGGCTTCGTCCTGCTGTTTTCTCCGAAGCTCGGCGACAACCTGCTCTGCCTCGCAGCCTGCGCCGGTTTTCTCGCGCTGCATCAAGCCTGCGCATGGATCGTCGCTCCCCAGCCGAACGAAAAAAGCGGGGAATCCGCCGGCCGCGATTGACACTCGACGCCGCGCGCGACGTTGACGGATGCTCGGCGTTCGCCAGCGAGGGATGAACCATCCGATCTCCCATCTTCCAGATCCCATCTCCCAACCATGAGCCGCCGCGCGTTCGATCCCGCCACGCCCGAATTGATGGACGTCGAGCAACCCGTCACGCCAGCGCTCGAGCGCGACCTCGCGAATCTCGTCACGCTCAACCGCCGCTTCGGCAGCCACGCGCTCGTGCTCGATCATCTCCGCACGCGCCTGCACCCGGGCCGCCCGTGGCGCATCCTCGATCTCGCCACCGCCTCCGGCGACATCCCGCGTGCGATTGCCGATTGGGCCGCGCGCGCCGGCCTCGACGTGACGCTCGACGCCGTGGATTTCCAGGCCTCCACGCTCGCGATCGCCCGCCGCCTCTCCGCCGCGCATCCCAACATCACCTTCCACGAAGGCGACATCCGCGACTTCGGCCTTGGGCAAAAATGGGACGTCGTCCTGTGCTCGCTCGCGCTCCATCATTTCTCCGAGGCGGACGCCGTGCGCGTCCTGCGTCATTGCGCCGCGCTCGCGAGCGCGCACGTCCTCGTCGCGGATCTCCGCCGCTGCGCCGCCGGCACGCTCGGCGTCGATCTGCTCACCGCAACGTGGATGCGC
>JGI24033J26618_1000095_pt1 | contig 12528 bp, 8 predicted proteins | sample KBSMisM7withPhiX_FD_26618 | JGI IMG/M metagenome (IMG submission 26618)
CGACGGATCGCGCCGCACCTCGCGGGAAAGTTCCGCGATTTCGCGACTCGGGATGTAGGGAAGATTTGCGGCGATCAGATCGAAGGTTGACGGTTCGTCGGGCAAAAGGTCGCCGAGGACGAACGTGACCACGGCGCCGAGCGCGGCGGCGTTTTCCTGCGCGAGGGCGAGCGCGTCGGGCGAGGCGTCGATCGCGATCACGGCGGCTTCGGGCAGCGCGAGGGCGAGCGTAATCGCGATGACACCGCTGCCCGTGCCGACGTCGAGGATTTTAGATTTTGGGTTTTGGATTTTGGATTGGGCCAGCTCGACGAGTTGCTCGGTCTCGGGGCGGGGGACGAGGGCGCGGGCGTCGCACTTGAAGACGCGGCCGTGGAATTCGGCCGTTCCGAGCAGGTGCTGGAGCGGGACGCCCTGGCCGCGCTGGCGCACGAGGTCGCGCAACGGGGCGCGGTCGCTCTCGGAAAGCGGGCGGTCGAATTCCAGATAGAGGTCGAGGCGCTTCTTTTTGCCGAGGGCGTGGGCGAGCAGGTGCTCGGCGTTGAGGCGCGCGTCCTCCACGCCGTTTTTCTCGAGGTAACCCGTGGCGGATTGGATGACTTCGAGAATGGTCATGGCCGGAAAATCAAACGGCGGCTTCGGCTTCCTGGAGGCGGGTTTCCACGTCGGCAGCGTAGAGGGCGTCGATCATTTCGCCGATGTCGCCGGCGATGAACTGGTCGAGATTGTAGAGCGTGAGGCCAATGCGGTGGTCGGTGACGCGGTTCTGCGGGAAATTGTAGGTGCGGATTTTTTCCTCGCGTCCGCCGCCGCCGATGAGGCTCTTGCGGTGCGCGGAATATTTTTCCTCCTCCTCGCGGCGTTTGTCCTCGAGCAGGCGCGAGCGCATGATCTTGAGCGCGGCCTCCTTGTTCTTCTGCTGGCTGCGGCCGTCCTGGCAGCGGACGATGCGGCCGGTTGGGATGTGCATCACCTGCACGGCGGAGTCCGTCGTGTTGACGCCCTGGCCGCCGGGACCACCGGCGCGGCAGACCTCGATGCGGAGATCCTGCATCGGGATGACGAGATCGACTTCCTCGGCCTCGGGCAGCACGGCGACCGTCGCGGCGGAGGTGTGAATGCGGCCCTGCGCCTCGGTGGCGGGCACGCGCTGCACACGGTGGACGCCGCTTTCGTAGCGCATCTTGCGGAAGACGGATTCGCCGCTGAGGCGGAAGATGACTTCCTTGAGGCCGCCGAGATCGGACGGGCTGTTCTCCATCATCTCGACCTTGAGGCCGTTCACCTCGGCGAACCGGCAATACATCCGGTAGAGGTCGGCGGCGAAGAGCGCGGCCTCGGTGCCGCCGGTGCCGGCGCGGATTTCCACGATGGCGTCCTTGTCTTCGTCGGGCTCGGGCGGGAGCAGGGCGACCCGCAGCTCAAGCTCCAGCTTGGGAATGGCGACGCGGAGGGCGTCCAGCTCGGCGCGGGCGAGCTCCGCCATTTCGGCGTCGTCACCGGCGGCCATTTCCTCGTTCTCGGCGAGCTCGCGCTGGGATTTTTGGAAAAGGTCCCATTTCTCGAGCAGGACCCTCAGACGGGAGTGCTCGCGGAGGACGTCCTGGGCGCGCTTGGGATCGTCGAACAGGTCGGACGACGACACGGCGGCGTCGAGTTCGGCGAAGCGATCGCGCTTGCGCGCGACAAGAGCGGTGAAGTCCATAAAAACAGAAACGGTGACGCCGGCATGAGACCAGGCGTCACCGTTTCTTGGGTGGGGAAATCTAGGCGGACTTTTTGGCGGCGCGGGTGGTGCGCACGCTGCCGTAACGGCGGGCGAATTTTTCGACGCGGCCGGCGGTATCGACGAACTTCTGCTCGCCGGTGAAGAACGGGTGGCAGGCGGCGCAGATGCCGATCTTGAGATTGTCGCGCGTCGAACGGGTGCGATACGCGGCGCCGCATGCGCAGACGATCACCGTCTCGACGTAGTTGGGATGAGTGTCAGCCTTCATGGAAAAGAGGACAGATAGTTGTCCAGCTTTGCGGATGATGCAAGGGGAAAAGTGCGACGTTGCGGCGGGAAGGGGGGAGAGTCTAAGTTGCGGGCCGGACGAAGATCATGAATGGGGTTTGGTTTATTTCCCGCAAGGGCAACGCGTAGATGATGGAAGCGAATTCCGGGGCGAATCCCGAATCGACCGGCGGGGCCGGTGCGGAGGAATTGCATTTCCAGCATTTCACGGTGCCGGTGGTGAACGGGCACCCGCTCGAGCTGGGGCGCGGGGCGATGGGGATCACCTACAAGGCCTTCGACCGGAATCTGCACGTGCACGTCGCGTTGAAGGTGATCAACGGCGCGGTGCTGAGCAGCGAATCGGCGCGGGAGCGTTTCCTGCGTGAGGCGCGTTCGGCGGCGGCGTTGCGGCATCCGAACGTGGCCGCAGTGTTCTATCTCGGCGAGCAGGAGGGCAGCGTTTTTTACGCAATGGAATACGTCGAGGGCGAGACGATCGAGGCGTGGATTCGTCGCGAGGTCGGCATGCCGCCGGTGCTCGCGCTCAAGATCGTCGCGCAGGTTGCCTCGGCGCTCGCGGCGGCGCAGAAGGAGGGCATTATCCATCGCGACATCAAGCCGTCGAACATCATGCTCGCGTCCAGCGACGACAGCGACGACCCCCTCGTGAAGGTGATCGACTTTGGCCTGGCCAAGAGCATCGAAAGCGCGCCGGACTCGGCGACCGTCACGCTCACGCAGGGCGGCTTCCTGGGCACGCCGCATTTTGCGAGTCCCGAGCAGCTCGAGGAGGGCGTGGTCGATACGCGGTCGGACATCTATTCGCTCGGCGTGACGCTATTTTACATGCTCGCGGGAAAGACGCCGTTCAGCGGGTCGATGGCGCAGGTGATGAGCCAGCATCTTTACCGCCAGCCACCGCTGGAGCTGCTCAGCGACCAGCCGCCCATCGTGATGGAACTGCTCGCATCCATGCTGGCGAAGTCGCCGGAGGACCGTCCGCAAACGGCCGTCGAGCTGCGCAAGCGGGTGGAGGCCTGCCTGGAGGAGCTGGCGTTCACGGGTGCGGGCGGCGAGGCGAAGCGCGCGCCGGTGGCACCTCCCGGGGCCGGCGAGGTGATTGATGGGCGGTTCACCTTGGAAGTTCGCGTCGGTGGCGCGGGCGAGTTCGCCCGGTTCCGCGCCCGCGATGGCGAGCAACCCGACGCGTGCGTCGAGGTCATCGTGGTTGACCCGACGATGACGATGATTCCCGGGTTGCGCGACGAGGTGCGGCAGCGGGTGGCGGTGGTGGAACGGCTGCACCTGCCGGCGATCCGCCGGGTGATCGCGCAAGGCGGGGCGGGGCGCGCCTGGTTTTTTGCCGTCGAGGAAATGGAGGGCGTTTCGTTGCTGGAGGTGATGAAGACGCGCCGGGCCTTGTCGCTGCCGGAGGCGGTTCTCATTCTGCGGCCGATCGCGGACGCGGCGGATGCGTTTGATCGCGCGAGCGCTGCGCGACCCGACCTCGTGCCGCATGAAATCCTGCTCACGCCGTCGGCGCCCATTGCGACGCCGCTCCAGGAGTGGCCAAAACTCGCCGTCAAAATCGACGCGCTGCGGATCGAGAACATGCTGGACCTGCCGGCGGATCACACCGTCGTGCAATCGTCCGGTGCAGCGCTGCGGCGGGCCACGGGTGGCGAAGGCGGCAGCGCGGCCTTTGCGGTGGCGGTCCTCGCCTACGAGGTGCTCGGCGGTGCGCGCTTCGACGCGTTGCACGACCATTGGACGCCGCTGGCCGAGCTCACGCAGGGCGGCAATCTCGTGATCCAACGCGCGCTCGAAGGGCATTTTCCGACGGCGGGAGCCTTCGTGGAGGCGCTCGCGGGAGAGGGGTCCACCGTCCTGCCCATCGCGCGCCCGGTGGTCGCGGCTCCGGATGTTCCGGTTCCCGTGGTGGAGCAGACGCCGGGTTTGCTCCCGCCGGCTCCATCGAAATCTCCCGGACGTTCCATTCTGGTGACGGTCGGGCTCCTGCTCGTAGCGGTCGCGCTCGCCGCCGGAATTTTTCTCGTTCGTCCGAAAACGGCGCGCGTCGTCCCCGCAACCACAACCCCCACGGCAACCGCGTCCCCGAGCCCGACGTCACTCGTCGTCTCGGAGCCGAATCAGACGCCCGCCACTCCCACTCCCGAGATCGATCACTCCGCCTACGCCGCCGAAACTGCGCAGGCCCACGACCTCGAACTCGCCGGGCAGGACGCGGCCGCGCTCGCCGCCTACGCAAAGCTCGTGGAAGCTCATCGCGAGGACGGCGCGCTGGCGGCCTCGATGCAGCGCGTCGCGGCGAAGATCGAGACGGACCATCCGCAGGGCCTGAGCGCCGAGGACTTGTCCAGCTTTCGCGCTTCGCTGGAGGCCGCCGGTTGGCTGGGCAGCCCGAGCGCGCAGGATTTGCTCGGCAATGCGCTTTTCAAGCCGGAGCCGGCGGTCGGTCTGCAATGGCTGGAAATGGCGGCGAAGCAGGGGCGCACGGACGCGATGGTGAAGGCCGGGTTGATGCTCTCGAATGGTCGGGGCGTGGCCGCCCGCGATTATTCCGGCGCCGTGCGGTGGTTCCAGGCCGCGGCGGATCGCAACGATTCGGACGGAATTACGCTGCTGGCGGATTGCTATCTGCGAGGCCTCGGCGTGACCGCGGATCCCAAACGGGCGGCGGATTTGCTCACCGCGGCCACGGCCCTCGGCAATAGCCGCGCGATGGGCATGCTTGGGCGACTTTACGAAAAAGGCAGCGGCGTCCCGCAGCCCGACTTGAAGAAGGCTTTCGAACTCTATCAACGCGCGACGGAGTTGGGAAATCTCGACGCGCAAGCCAACCTCGCGGTCCTGATGATCACGGGCAATGGCACGGATCGCAATCCCGCCGCTGCGTTACGACTCTGGAAGCAAGGCGCCGAGGCGGGCAACGCGAACTGCATGTATTTTTACGCCTCCACGCTCGAGCAGGACGAGCAGAGCGAGGTGCGGGAGTCGGCCCGACCGTGGTTCGTGAAAGCCGCCCAAGCCGGCAGCAAGGAAGCGCAGGACTGGTGCCTCGCCCACGGGGTGCCCCTCGATACGGGGAATCCCATTCCGTCGTCCCCGCCGACGGGCTCTCCAACGCCCGCCGCCACGCCCTGATACGGCACTTGACAGTAAAAACGGTCGCCAGCACGCTTTCCGCTGTCATGAGCGATAAACTTTTCAAAAGCGCGGGAGTGGCGGTGGTGTTGGCGATCGGAGCCTCGGGATGTTCCAATCTGACGCCGGGTGAAAACGCGGGAGTCTTCGGCACGCTTGCCGGTGTTGCCGTCGGCGTGCCGCTCGCGGCGACGGGCGTGGATCCGAACATTGCCATCCCGGTCACTCTCGGCGCGGCCGCGCTCGCGGCGACGACGGCCTACGTGGTCGCGAAATACCAGGCGGACGAGCAGCAGCGCCGCATCGCCGAGGCGCGGGCCCGGCTTTACATGGCCAAGCTGGCGAAGCAGCAGGAAGAGGAGGAAGCCGCCGCCGCCCGCCAGGCCAGCGCGAAGAAGGTCAAGAAGACCACGACCCCGCGCTACATCGCCGTCGAGACGAAGCAGGCCGACGGTTACAAGGGCAAAGCCGCCGTGATGATCTACGACACGAAGTCGCAGGAGCTCGTCGGCAACAACGTTTACGACCTGAAGAGCGCTCCGAAGACCGGCACCGTCTCGAAATACGACACCGTGCAGGCGCAATACGTCGGCTCCGGCACGTAGCCGCTCACACCGCCGGGGCGCCGAGGCTCTCGACGCTCCGGCTGTGCCACTCGCGATAGATTTGGGGCGAGATTTCCGAGGGCTTGATCTCGCTGCGGCCGCCCCAGAAAACGTTCGTGTAGGAAACCGGAATGCCCACCGTTTCGAGGTGGCGGTCGATGGCCGCCTTGTGCTCGAGCAGCCGGTCGCGGTCCGATCCGTGCGCGACGGCCATGATGTTCACGTGGTTGAACTCCGGCCCGCCCTCGCGCCAGTAGCAATGCGTCAGGATCTCATGCCGCCCGATCTCGGAGCCGGCCTCGATCTCGCGTCCGGCGGGAACCGCCCAATGGAAAAGGCCGTTGAACCGCGTCACCCGCACGCCGCCCTGCGAGGGCTTCACGTGTTCGAGGAACGTCGAGAAGCGGCCGATCACCTTGCGGGCGTTCAGCGACTCGGCGATCTCGTAAAAGCGTTCCAACGAGACGCCGGCTGCGGCGGCGCGCGCATCCCACGCCGGCTCGCGAATTTCCTCCGGGGCAAACTCGCGCTTGAGCTCGATCAACACGTCCCATTCCTCGTCGGTGAGTTGCACGGTCTCGACCTTGAGCATGCGCGCGGGTTCCTCGGATTTGTCGCCGGGCTCGATGGTCTTGCGGCGCACGTGGCCGACGCCGAGCGCGAAAATGCCGTTGGCGGGCATCAGGCGGTAGCTCTCCGCGCCGGTGCGGGCGAGCAGGTCGTCGCAATGCTCGGCGAGCGATTCGCCGGCCGGCACTTTCACGGTGGTCCAGAGCTTGTAGGCCTCGCCGGGGATCTTCGCGTCGGTCGAACGAATCACGACGTGGCCGGAAAACGGATCCTCGCGGAACATGAACTCGAACGCGGCGTCGAGTCGGTCCGCGGGCACCTTCCAGGCGACGAGCGCGCCTTCGGCGAGGTTCGTGGCGATGAGCGTCTGCCGCACGCGACGGATCGTCCCCGCCTCGAGCATGGCGCGGATGCGCTCGGTCACGACGGGCAATTCCACGCCCGAGAGGCGCGCGATCTCGTGAAAGGGCTGGCGGACGAAGCCGCGAATCTTGTCCTCGGAAACGGCGAGGATGCGGGAATTGACGGGGTCGGTGTGCTCGATGGGCGTCATGAAACGGGAAACGATTGTGCGGTCTGGCCGACGAGCGCGCAAGGGCGGCATCGGACTCGACGGCCGAGTCTTAGTCCTTGATCAAGACTTTCACCGTTTTGAGGGCCATCTGGCCGCCGGCGCCGGTCGCGCGCACCTGGAACTTGTAGGAACCGGGCTTGAGGCCTTTGGCGAGGAATGACCACTGCGCCGGGCTGCCCTTCGCGGGCTTGAAACCGCCCTTTCCAGGTTTCACTTCGACCTTCGTCGCGTCCGTGGCGGCTCCCTTCAACATGACGCTGCCATGTTTGCCAATGGCCTTGGCCTTGGTGGAGACGGTCGGGGGAAGAACGGCCGGGGCTGCCGCCGCGATGACGATGCTCAACAATGCAGAGCCGCTGCCGCCATCGCCCGTCACCTGAATCGTCACGTCCGTCGAGCCGGCGGATTTCGGAGTGCCGGAAATGAGTCCGGTGCTGGGATTGAACGACAGACCCTCGGGCAACGTGCCGTTTGAAACGATCCCGCCCGTGGGATGGTTGGTGGCGGTAACCTGATAGCTGAACGATTCGCCGACCGTGCCCAAGGCATAGGAGGGGCTGGTGATGACGGGCTTCGGTCCGTCGAGAATGGTCCAGTTCGTGAAAATGATGTCGGAGATGAGCGGATAGCCGCTGCCGGAATAGGATTGGATCGGGAGGGTGGAAAGCGCACCGCCGTCCAGATTGACGATGGTGTCGGTGGCGGCCCCGCTGCCCGAGTAGTTCGTGAAATTTGCAAAGCGCGTGAGAATGTTCAGGCCGGAGGTGACTTTGCCAAAGACCGTGAAGCCGTCGTTTTGCAGGTCGAGATTTCCGGCGTCCGCCGTTCCGGTGTTGTTGTCCTTGAGATTGATGAACCAGGACGATGTGGCCGAGTTGGGATCGCCCGAGACCTTGGCCATGGTGATTGTCCCCGTGACGTTGCTGTATTCCGGGAAGGGGCCGGCCTCGTTCACAATCGGGGAATAGGTCGGAATGCTGAAGATGCTGCCACTCGAATTGAGCGTGAACGCGCCGCCCTGGAGCACGAACCCCTGGGGGAGGCGGTGGGCGAAGCTGTTCACGAAGAGCCCATCACGGATGTAGCGAAGGAAGTTCGTGACCGTCACCGGCTTCGCGTCGCCGTAGAGCTCGATCGTCATGCTGCCAATCGAGGTGTCGAGCCGGACAATGGCGGTCGGGGTGGCGGCGGGAAGGGAGTTCAGCGCAACGCCGGCAAGCAAGGCGACGAGGGCGAACTTTTTCACGGGGGACAAGGACATGTTGCCCTGAAAGTTGCACAGGACGGGCCGAAATGCCAGTCGGAGAGCCGGATTGCCGGGACGATGGGTTGAGATCGGTTACGCCCGACGTTCCTTGATCGCGGCGAGGATGTCGGCGATGGCTTCCGCCTTGGGCTTTGCGCCGACGTTGCCTTTGCCGTGCAGGCGGATGCTGACCGCGCCGGCTTCCAGGTCGCGGTTGCCGATCACCAGCATCGTGTGGACCTTGGTTTTTTCGGCGTTCGCGATCTTGGCTTTGATGGGGTCGGTGCCGAGGTCCATGTCGGCGCGGACTTCGTTCGCGCGGAGTTCGCGGTGGATTTCCTTCGCGTAGGCGGTGAGGGCTTCGTCGTCGCCGATCGTGATGACGCGGACCTGATCGGGCGCGAGCCAGAGCGGGAAGTTGCCGGCGTAGTGCTCGATGAGGAAGCCGATGAAGCGTTCGTGGGTGCCGAGCGGGGCGCGGTGGATGCAGAGCGGGGTTTTCTCGGCGTTGTCGCGGTCGCGGTAAACGAGGCCGAATTTGCGCGGGACGGCGAAATCGACCTGGTTCGTGGCGATGGTGAATTCGCGGCCGATGGCGCTCCAGACCTGAACGTCGATCTTGGGACCGTAGAAGGCGGCTTCGTTGGGCACTTCGATGAAGTTGATGCCGCTCTCGATGAGGACCTGGCGCACCATGTCCTCGGTCTTTTTCCAGAGGGCGGGCTCGTCCACGAATTTCTGGCCGAGCTTGGCGGGGTCGTGCGTGCTGAAGCGCATCTGGTATTTGCCGAGGCCGAAGATGGCGAAGTATTTCAAATACATCTCGTTCACGGCGCGGAACTCCTCGGCGAACTGCTCCTCGGTGCAGTAGATGTGCGCGTCGTTCATGTTGAGCGAACGCACGCGCATGAGGCCGAACAACTCGCCGCTCTGCTCGTAGCGATAGCAGCAGCCGTATTCCGCGAGGCGCAACGGCAGGTCGCGATAACTGTGCGGCTCCGCCGCGAAAATGCGGTGGTGATGCGGGCAGTTCATTGCCTTGAGGTAGTAGCGGTCGAGATTCCCCGCATACGTTGCCGTAAAACTACTTTTGAAGGTCAGATTGCGTGCATCATTGATAAGACTTTGAACTTCGTCGGGTAGGGTAGCTTCATCGAGTAAATCCAAAGCCTGATCGACAGTCTCTGGATCATTGAGTCCCGAGGACGCACTAGGCACTAGATTATGTCGAATAAGAGCATCACGAACAGCGATCAGAGCTTTGTCCATGCTCTGGTGAATGTCGGATATGCTGTGGTCAACGACTCCTGAATCGCGCAGTTCCATCGCGGGGAACATGCTGTCTTCGTAATACGGCAGGTGGCCGCTCGTTTGATACATCTTCTCCCGGGCGAGGTGCGGGGTGCGGACGCGGACGTAGCCGGCGGCGAATTCGGTTTCCTTGGCGAGCTTTTCGAGCTCCTCGACGATGGCCGTTCCCTTTGGCAGCCAGAGCGGGAGGCCGGGGCCGACGTATTCGGGGTCCATCGCGAAGAGGCCCATTTCCTGGCCGATCCTGCGGTGGTCGCGTTTCTTCGCCTCCTCGAGCATGGCGAAGTATTCATCCATCGCGGTCTTGTTCTTGAATGCGGTGCCGTAGATGCGCTGGAGCTGCGGATTCTTTTCGTCGCCGAGGTAGTAGGCGCTGGCGACGTGGGTGAGCTTGAAGGCGCCGATGTTGCCGGTGCGCATGACGTGCGGGCCGGCGCAGAGGTCCGTGAAGTCGCCGTTGCGATAGATGGTGATGGTCTCGCCCTCGGGAATGCGCTGGAGGATATCGAGCTTGAATTTGCTCGGCTCGGGGCGGGCGCCGAGGGCGGCGAGTTTGCCTTCCTTCGCCATGGCGATGGCCTCGTCGCGGGTGACCTCGACGCGCTCGAAGACGTGGTTCGCCTTCGTCTCTTTTTTCATCTCGGCCTCGATGCGTTCGAAATCCTCGGGAGTGATGCGGTGGGGCAGCTCGACGTCGTAGTAGAAGCCCTGCTCGACGGGCGGGCCGGCGGCGAATTGGGCCTCGGGCCAGATGCGCAGGATGGCGGTGGCGAGGACGTGCGCGCTGGAGTGGCGGAGGCGTTCGAGTTCAGTCATGGCGAGAGCTGGGGAATATCTCACATGGAGGGCGCGGAGGACACGGAGAATCGTAGCAAAGCGAAGATGGGCGAAGCCAAAATGCGGGGAATTTTTTCGCCGCGGGCGGGGCGACGGAGGTCCGCTTATTTGGCGGCGGCAGCGACCAGGATGCCGCTGGGATTGATGGCGGTGAGGGTGACGGTATCCTCGTAGGGCGTGGCGCGAGTGAAGACGGTGGCGCGTTGTTCCTCGGAGATCTCAATGCGCTCGAGTCCCCGGTGATAGATGCCGGCGGGAGTGACCTTGAGGAGTTCGTTGCCGACGACGAGATAATGGACGCGGTGATCCCAGATGGGTTCCAAGCCCAGAACGCCGTAGTGGTCGAGATCGTAAACGGCGATGAGGGGACGCTGCCGACTTTGTGAGAGCATGACGTTGACGTGCCGGCCGTCCAGCCCGGTGACACGAAAGTCGTGGACGTTGCCGGTGAGGCGAAGAGGCATGCCGGTGCGCAAATACTTCGCGGCGAGTTGTGGGTAGGAATCGCAGAGGAAGCAGAATTGGTCGGCGGTGACTGTGCCGCTGGCTTCGATGTTCCGGAATTGTTCCTCGGGCGAGACGTTGGAGACCGTGGGAGCCGGCTGCATCAGGCGATACACGGACGTTGCCGCGAAATAGAGGACGACGAAAATGACGAGATATCGGATCATCGAGATGGGTCGCCCCGGGCCGCAGACGGATGCGGCGGGTCGGTCAGGCGCGGAGGGTGCCGAGGTAGGAAAGTCGCGTCAAGACCGGAATGCTATCGGGCGGGCTATTCGAGGTGAACGAGGGACGAGCCTTCGAATCATGGCAACTTCCGCTTGTCTGATCCGATGCAGACCGGATTGAGTGGTCGCAACTTTCATGGAACCCCTCATTTCGTTACCCCCGGCGATGGTCCCTGTTTTCGGTGAGGCGCAGCCTCGATGGTTCGCCGCGTGCGATCCGCCGGGGGGCAAGCTGGGCTCGGGCGGCGGGGTCGCGCATCTGCTCGTGGAGGCCTGGAAAAAGGACAGGCGGTCGTTTGCCGATTGGTTGGGGGACGGGAAGAAACTGGCATTGATGGCGGGCGGGCAGAGCCGGCGGTTGCCGGCGTATGCGGCGGAGGGAAAGATCCTCATGCCGATGCCGGCGCTGCGGTGGGCGGCGGGTCAGCGGCTGGACCAGACATTGCTCGACTTGCAGGCGCCGGATTACGAGCGGGTGCTGGCGCAAGCGCCGGAGAGGTATCGCGTGCTGGTGGCGAGCGGCGACGTATTGCTGCGATTCGCGCCGGATTTACCGGAGCTGCCGGAGGCGGATGTATTGGGGCTGGGAATGTGGGTGGATGCGGAGACGGCGTCGCATTTCGGGGTGTTTTTCATGGCGCGCCAGACGCCGGATCAGCTGGATTTCTTTTTGCAGAAGCCGTCGCCGGCGGAGATTCGGGCGCGGGTGGGGGATCATCTTTTTCTCGTGGATACGGGGATGTGGCTGCTGAGCGCGCGAGCGGTGGAGGTGCTGCTGCGCAAGTGCGGGTTCGATTTCGAGCGCGGGGAATTTCCGGGCGGGGCGCCGGGATTTTACGAGTTGTATTCCGAGCTGGGGCTTGGATTAGGCGCGACGCCGACGCAGGCGGACGCGGAGGTTGGGCAATTGACGGCGGCGGTGGTGGCGCTGCCGGAGGCAAGGTTTTACCACTTCGGGACGTCGCGGCAGATGATCGAATCGGCGTCGGCGTTGCAGAATGCCGACCTCGATCAATCGAGGGTGTCGCACCCGGGGATGCGGCCGCATCCGGACGTGTATGTGCTGAATTCGGATTTCGCGTTTACGCGGCGCTCGGCGCGTTGCCGGAACGTGTGGATCGAGAATTGCGCGTTGCCGCCGGATCTGCCGATTGCCTCGGAGAACGTGCTCACGGGATTGCCGGCGGGCGGGTGGAGTTTCGCGCTGGAGCCGGGGGCGTGCCTGGATTTCGTGCCGGTGGACGAGGCGGGATGGTGCGTGCGGTTTTACGGCTTCGACGACGCGTTCAAGGGGTCGATTGGCGAGGGGGAGACGGAGTGGCTGGGGGCGCCGGCGCCGTTGTGGTTCGCGCGACGGGGGATCGACATGGCGGCGGCGGGCATCGCGCCGGAGACGGATTTGCAGATGGCGCGGGTGTTTCCGGTGGGGATGACGCCGCCGTCCTCGAATTTTGTGGAGTGGCTCTTCTCCTCGAAGCCGGTGACGGACG
>JGI24033J26618_1000096_pt1 | contig 12503 bp, 9 predicted proteins | sample KBSMisM7withPhiX_FD_26618 | JGI IMG/M metagenome (IMG submission 26618)
CGCCCCGCCACTGCGAGAAGGCGATCCATTGCACGTAGCGATGGAACTCGGCGAGGCGGTCGAGGTGCGCCCGCTCGGCTTTGGGGAGGGATTCCAGCCATGCGGCCGCCGCCTCGCGGGTGCGCTGTTCTTCGGGCCAGTGGTCGAGGACCTCGGATTCGTCGTGGAACGTGACGAGCGCGCGGTAGAGCGCGTAGGGCGCGAGCCATTCGTCGTGCTCCATGATAAACTCCGCGAACTCCGTGAGCCGGTCGTCATCCGCGCGTTCCTCGAACGTGGCGAAGGCGGCCTCGAGCAGGGTGCGCTTGAGTTTTTTGACCTCGGCGTAGCGGACGGAGCCGGCGCGGAGGGCGGTGAGATCGAAATCCGCCGTGATGCGTTTGAAATCGGCCCGGCGCAGGTCGGGCAACTCGTCGGGAAAGGTGGCGATGGTCGTCGGATCGAGCGCCATCGAGCTGATGATGTTGTAGGGGCTGTTGTCCGCGCCGGATTCGTTGACGGGGAGAATCTGGACGACGCGCAGACCGCGGCCGGCGGCCCAGGTGGCAAACTCGCGGAGCGCCAGGGTGTCGCCGACGCCGAGATCCTGGGAGCCGCGGAGGGCGAAGACGGGAGCCAGCACGCCGGCGATGCGTTGGTCGGGACTGAGATCGGGCACGCGACGGGTTCCTAGCGGGAGAACGCCCCCGTGTCACGCAGAGACGCCCCGGAAGAAATGCGCGCGCTTTTCCTTTGCGTCTCCGCGGCTCTGCGCGAAAATCGCGGCATCGTATGTCGAGTCATCGCCACCTGATCGTGCAACCGGACGACGGCACCGCGCCCGTCATCGAATTCATCAATCGCGCGCGGAGTTCGCTTTTCATCAAGCAATTCACGTTCACCGAGCCCGCGATTCAGCAGGCGGTGATCGACCGGCACAAGGCCGGCGTAGCCGTGCGCGTGATGCTGAACGCCCAGCGCTCGTCGGGCACCCGCGCGAACGACGAGACGTTCGAGCTCTTCAAGGCGGCCGGCGTGCCGGTGCAGTGGAGCAGTCCGCATTTCGTCGTCACGCACGAGAAGTCCATCGTGGTGGACGAGAAGATGGCGCTGATCGCGACGTTCAACCTTTGCGAAAAATATTTCACCCTCACGCGGGATTACGGCGTGATCGTCGAGCTGCCGGCGAAGGTCGCGCAGATCGTCGAGGGCTTCAACGCCGACTGGGACCATCGGGAATGGCTGCCGGCCGAGGATACGGGCCTGCTCTGGAGCAACAACAACTCGCGGCTCCTCATGTCGGAATTCATCGACCGCGCGGAAAAAACGCTCGAGATCCAGCATCCGAAATTCGTCGATGCGACCGTCACCGAGCGCATCGCGGCCGCGGCGCAGCGCGGCGTGCATGTGCGCGTGCTCTGCGGCGGCAAGCACGGCATCAGCGAGTGGGACATCCTCGACACGTTTTCGTCGCTGCGCCTGCTGCATTACCTGGGCGTGAGGGTGCATAAGCAAAAGAATCTCCGCCTCCACGCGAAGCTCATCATCGTGGATGGCGAGCACGCCCTGGTGGGTTCGATGAACATCGACCGCAGCGCGTTCGACCTGCGCCGCGAGCTGGGCACGACCATCACGGACCCCGCCATCATCGAGCAGCTCTCCGCGGTGTTCGAGGATGACTGGGACCACTCGCACAAATACGAGACGCCCGATCCGCTGCGGGCCCTGCAACACCACGAGGACGACTTTCCGCACGATCCGGATCTGCATCACGAGTGAGTTGATAGTTGAGAGTTGAGAGGGCGCGACGCGCCTTCGGCGCAAACCAATGCCCAATGCCCAATACCCAATGCCCAATGCCGAAGCCCCCCGGGCTTCTGGAACTTGCCCTCACCTTCAACAAAATCGCCATCGCGAGCTTTGGCGGCGGGCTTTCCGCTTGGTCGCGCGAGGTGGTGGTGGTGGAGCGGAAGTGGATGACCGAGGAGGAATTTCTCAGCGCGCTCACGATTTGTCGCATTCTGCCCGGAGCGAATCAGGTGAACATGGCGGTGTTCGTCGGCGTGAAGTTTCGCGGCATCGTCGGCGCGATCGCGGCGACGGTGGGGCTGACCTTCGTGCCGGTGCTGATCGTGCTGGCGATGGCGTGGTTTTATTTCACCTACAGCAAGGTGCCGGCGATGAAATCCGTGCTGCATGGCATGACGGCCGCCGCCGTCGCGATGACGTTTGCCATGGCGTTCAAGACCGGAAAGAAGTGCCTGCAGAGTCCGATCGGGATCGCGTTGTTCGTGGCGATGTTCGTCCTCAGCGCGGTGCTGCGCATGCCGCTGGTCTATGCGCTCGCGATTTGCGGGCCGCTCGCATTGTGGTGGGGCTGGCCGCGTCAACCGAGGGCTGAGGCATGAAGCCGGGAACGCTGCTCCAGATCATTGCCGTTTTCGGTTCGCTCTCGATTTTATCGATTGGCGGCGGAAACACGGTGCTGCCGCAGATGCATCTCGACGCGGTGAATGGCCACGACTGGCTGAGCAACCGGCAATTCGCGGACGTGTTTGCGATTTCGCAGGCGGCGCCGGGGCCGAGCATTCTGATCGTTACGCTGGTGGGCTACGCCGCCGGCATGAAAGCGGGAGGCTTGGCGGGGGCGATCCTCGGCGCGCTCGTGGCGACGGTGGCGATGATTTTGCCGGCGGGGCTGCTCGTGTATTTCACGGCGCGGTTCTGGAACTCCGCGAAGGAGGCGAAATGGCGGAAGGCAATCGAGAAGGGCTTCGCGCCGCTCACGGTGGGCCTCGTGCTGGCGAGCGGCGTGATCGTCGCGAAGTCGGCGGATCATGGGTATCGCGAGTGGGCGCTCACCGCCGTGGCGACGGTGATTTTCACCTGCACGAAGACGAATCCGCTGATCGTCGTGGGCATCGCGGGCGTGATCGGCTGGCTGGGGTGGGTTTAATACGGCCGTCCGCGCGGGCGGGCGCGAACTTCGGGCGTTATGTTGAAGACCATTGGCATCATCCTCGTTGTTGTGGGCATCCTCGTGCTCGTGATTCCGGGGATTCCGTTCACCAAGCGCGAGAAGGTGCTCGATCTCGGCCCGATCCAGGCGACGGCTGACAGGCAGGAGCGCGTGTGGTTCCCACCCGTCGCGGGCATAGTCGTGCTGGTCGTCGGCGCGGGATTGCTGGTCGTCGGCGTGACGAAAAATAGCTGAGCGCCGGGGCTCAGCGCGCGACGGGCAGGCGATAGATCGTGAAGTCGTCGGTTTTTACGACGGGAAGTTCTTTCTCCCAGGGCTTGTCGGAGCCCGGGTATTTGTCGTCCTCGTTCGCGCCCCAATACAAATAATCCACGTCGAGTCGGCGGGCGCTTTCCTCCCAGCCCGGGCCGCCGTCCATGAGATTGTCGAGTTCGGCCATTTTCGGTTTGTAGTTCAGCCCGTGGCTCCAGAGGTGTCCGTCGTAGCCGAGGGCAACCTTGCGGCCGAGCAGGATGAGCGGGTGCGCGTAGTCCGGGGCGCAGGCGAAGCGGGCGTTCGGATCCATCGTCCGCACGGCGCCGGCGGTTTCGTTGACCAGATTCGCATCGACGAGCGTGTAACCATGGCGACCGTCGAGGCCGGCCGTGAGGGAAAGCGCGCCGGTGAAGAAGAGGACGACGCAGACAACGGCGCGCGGGATGAGCGCGAGCGGGCGGAGGATTTCGGTCCAAATGCCGGGCGCAATGGCGAGCCAGCACCAGAGGAGAATTTTTGTATTGTCCCACGGCCAGACGGCGAAGGAGACGAAGGCGCAGAGGACGAACATCGCGGTCGCCGGAAGCACGAGGGCAAGTTGCTCGCGTGAGCGGCGGGCAAGGGCGAGGACGAGCAACGCGGCCCAGAGCAAGAGGTAGAGGCCGAAGTTGTGCAGCCAGAACCAGACGGGGCCGACGCCCTCTTCGGAATTTTGCAGCCAGCCCGGCAGCATATGCACGCCGCCGCCGGCCGCGAATCCGCCGGTCACCAAAGCCATGCAGGCCGTCGCCGGCACGAATGCCGCCGCCGTGAAAAGCGCGCAGGCCTTTCGCGCGGCGGCGTCGCGGCCAAACGCAAACATCCCCACGAGCGCGGCGCTGAGGAAGAGGAACGTGTGGACGTTGTAGAGCGGCATCGTCGCGTAGAGCAGCAACGCCGCCCACGCGGGCAGGGGGCCGCGTTCGCCGCGCAGGTAGTGCGTGCGCCAGTCGTCGAGCAGGAAGAGGCCGGCGGGCAGCGCGAGGAGCAGGCCGCGCTGGGTGACGAAGAGCGTGAGGAAGAGGTTTTTCCATTCGGCCTTCGCCTGCACGTCCTGCGGAGCGAAGTTGCCGCTGAGGACGGCATCGTACAGCCACGCGAAGCCGGCGAGTCCGCCGCCGAAGAGAAACGCCGCGAGGGCAAAGCCGCGACCCCAGCGCCACAGCGCGGCCGCGGTGAGAGCGGAGCCGGCGAGGCCGGTCCAGACGAGGCCGCGCTCGACGGGCAGGCCGGATTTGAGCAGCAGGCTGTTGAGGAAGTCGGCGCCGGGTGGGTATTTGAGCGGCTCGCCGGTGAGGATGGGGCTGTCCGGCCAGAACGGCACGCCGCTGGCGAGATAGCGAATGAAGTCGAGATGCAGCGCGATGTCGCCGAGGTTGTTCGGCGAGAGGATGCAGAGTTCGTCGTCCTTTTGGTAGAGCAACCAGAGGAAGGCGCGGAGGCTGACCAGCGCGAAAACCGTGAGGAGCAGCCATTCCGCGATGTGGGGCGGCGCGCTCGCGGGCGGCTTTGGCATTTGGCGGAAGGCCAGTGCGCCGATGGCCACTCCCCCGGCCAGCGCCACGAGGGCGGCCCAGGGCACGAGCCCGCCTGCGGCGAAAGCCAGGGCGATCCCGAGCGCGACGGCGGCGAACGCGGCGACGACAACGGCGGCGGCAAATCTCATCGCGGGGCGGCGGGCGTTTGCGGGCCGACGATTGGCTGGCCGTCGAGCACGGAACGGAACGTGGCGACGCGGAACCACGCCACGCAGTCCTCCTGCGCGTCGCGCAGCCGGAAGGGGACGCGGTAGTAGGGCTCGCGCAGCATGGGTTCCACGCGTTCGGCCTTGCTGACCTCCGTGGCGATAAAGTCGCCGTCGAGCCGCTCGGGCCAGTCTTTGTCCGAATGATAGGCGATCATCGTGAAGTCGCCGAGCATCCACGGCAGCGGATAATAGCTGCCGAGCATGAAATCACCGTTGAGCTGGTAGGCGGCGGGATTGTCGTGGGCGAGCTTGAGCAGGGGATCCGTCAGGCGGCGGATTTCCGGGAACGTCTGCACATAGACGTAGGGTTCCTTGGGATTCGCGAAGTCGCGGAAGTTGAGCTGCGCGCTGCGCATCATGGAGAGCGTCACGACCGCAGCGGCGAGAGCGGGAACGACGGCAAAGTGCGAGAGTTCCTGCACGAGGGCGCCGAAGGTGAGGAAGAACGGCCAGAGCAGCACGAGAATGAGCCACGGCGTCTTGTAGGGAATGATCGTGTAGGCAAGGAGCGCGCCGACGCCGTAGATTGCGAGATAGCGCAGCTGCGCCGGCGCCGGCCAGAGCAGGCGGATGCAGGCGGCGAGGCCGAGGAGCGCGGGCCATTCGTAGCGGGCCATGAGCGCGAGCCAGTAGTAGTTGAGGTAGGTCTTTTGAGTCCAATCCCAGCCGAAAATTGTGACGTGAATTCGCTCGTAATCCTCCTTCGCGTGGCCGTTGGCGGCGACGCCGGTCTTGAACCACGCCGCGTAGGTTTCGTAGAGGCCCTTCAAGCCCTCCCAGTGCAGGAACGTGCCGGAATAAAAAAAGATGATCGCGAAGACGCCGAGCGCGGCGGCCGCGACGATCTGGCGACTGGTCCAGAGCGGGCGGGCGAGCGGCGTGGCGGGTCGCGAGGGCGAGAGGAGCTGCCAGAGGAGCAGGCAGGGAATCGCGAGCGCGAGGCAGCCGAGATGAATGAAGTAGGTCTCCTTCGTAAGGATCATGCCCGCGGTGCCGGCGGCGAAGGCGTAAAGCCCGGCGCGAGTGCCGTTTTTCCACATCTCGAGGATGCCCCAGGCGGTGAGCAGGAGGAACGCGAGCAGCTCGGACTCGTGAATCGAATAGCGCGCGTAGAAGACGCAGGCGGGCGAGACGGCCATCGCGGCGGCGGCCCAGCGCGAGGCATTCACGCCGACGAATCGCCCGAACCGCAGCGTCAGCCACACGGCGGCGAGACTGGCGAGCACGGCGGGCAGGCGTAGCGCGATGATGTCGCGGCCGAGAAGCTTCTGCGACACGAAGACCGCATACATGTGCAGCGGACCGTGGTAGTTCGTCGGGTCGTAATTGTAGTAGCCGGTGTGCGCCATCTGATCGGCAAACCAGCCGTTCACGCCCTCGTCGAAATGCGGCGGCTTCAGGTCGAGCGCAACGAGGCGCAGCGCCGCCGCGAGCACGAGAATCAAAATTTCCGGCCAGGGCCAGCGACGGACGAGGAGCTGCACGCCGATGGAAATACGGGCAGGGCGCGCCGGGTTCAATCGCTTTTGGGGATTTTCGAGGGAACGTGATCGCCGATGGACCGGCGTTGGCAAGCCGGCCGGGGGGCGCTAGGGTGTCCGTTCGATATGGGCAGTTTTCTTGGACAAGTATTTCGCATTGCGACATGGGGCGAGTCCCACGGCGGCGGGGTCGGCGTGGTGATCGAGGGGTGTCCGCCGCGGCTGCCGCTCTCCGAGGCCGACCTTCAGCCGGCGCTGGACCGTCGCCGTCCCGGCCAGAGCGACATCGTGACGCCGCGCAAGGAGAGCGATACCTGCCGCATCCTCAGCGGCGTGACGGGTGGGCTCACGACCGGTACGCCAATTTCCGTGATGGTGCCGAACGAGGACCAGCGCTCCTCGGCCTACTCCGAGATGGAGACGATGTATCGGCCGTCGCACGCGGATTTCACCTACGAGGCGAAGTATGGCATTCGCGCCGTCGCGGGTGGGGGAAGGGCCTCCGCGCGCGAGACGATTGCCCGCGTGGCCGCCGGCGCGGTGGCGACAAAAATTCTGACGGCGCTTTCTCCGGGGCTCGAGATCGTCGCCTACGTGACGCGGATTCACGACCTCGAAGCGACGGTTGATTCCACCACGGTGACCGCCGCGGACGTCGAGGCAAACGTCGTGCGCTGCCCGGACGCGGCGATGGCGGAACGGATGATCGAGCGCATCAAGGCGGTGCGCGCCGAGGGCGATTCCATCGGCGGCGTGATCGAGTGCGTCGTGCGCGGCGTTCCGGCGGGGCTCGGCGATCCGGTTTTCGACAAGCTCGAGGCCGACCTCGCGAAGGCGATGCTCAGCCTGCCCGCGACGAAGGGCTTCGAGATTGGTTCCGGCTTCGCGGGCACGCTCCTGCGCGGGTCCGAGCACAACGACGCGTTCGTGATGCGCGAGGGTCGGGTGGCCACGGCGACGAACCGCTCCGGCGGCGTGCAGGGCGGCATCAGCAACGGCGAGCCGATTGTCTTCCGCGTGGCGTTCAAGCCGACCGCGACCATCGCGCAGGCGCAGCAGACCGTGACCACGACCGGCGAGGCGGCGGAATTGAAGGCGCGGGGCCGTCACGACGCCTGCGTGCTGCCGCGCGCGGTGCCGATGGTCGAGGCGATGGCGGCGCTCGTGTTGTGCGATCACGCTCTTCGCCAGCGAGCGCAGGCGGCGGTGACCGGCCCATAGTCATTGGTCATTAGTCACTGGTCATTCGGCGGCGCTGAAAGCCCGAATCTTCCTCTCAACTCTCAACCATCCACTCTCAACTTTCATCAATGCCTGAAGCGTCTCCATTCTGGCAGAACGCGTTTCTCGGCTTCGTCATCCTGATCGGCGCGTGGTCGGTCTGGTGCGGCTGGCGCGCGGGCCTCGTGCGCGAGGCGCTCGCGCTCGGTNGGATGTTTGCCGGCGGCTTTGCCGGATTGGCCGTCGGCGGCGGCATCGGCTCCATCGCGGGACGATTTTTTCCGCTGCCGGGTTTGCTGGTTGGCCTCGTCGTCGGCCTGGTGGTCGGCATCGGTATCTACCTCGCCATCTGGTTCCTCGGGGCGTTGCTGTTCAAGCGCACGGCGCAACAGCGCACGCTCCCGTTGCGCCTGCTCTACGGCATTGGCGGCGCGGCGATGGGGCTTTTTGTCGGGCTCTCGTTCGTGTGGGGCGCGCTGCTGTTCGTGCGGGGACTGGGCGGTTTTTACGAAGGGCGGTTTTTGCCCGCATCCGTCGCGTCCGGCCTGCCGCGGCCGAATGCCATGGAGGCCTCGCTCGTAAAGCTCAAGCGCTCCATCGAGGCCGGCCCCACCGGGCGGCAGCTCGTCGCCATCGACGTAATGCCGGAGAATTACTACCGGATTCTCGACAAGCTCGGGCGCGTCGCGGCCCAGCCCGTGGCGATGCGCCGCCTGCTGGAATATCCCGGCATCCAGGATTTGATGAACGATCCCGCCCTCGTCGCCATCACGAGCGATCCCGCCGTCGCCGAGGAGGCGCGCGGGAACGGCCTGGCTGCGCTCATGGGAAATCCCCGCATCCTTGCCGCCGCCAACGATCCCGCCTTGATCGCAAAAGTCGAAAAGCTTGATATCGAAAAAGCGCTGGATTTCGCGCTTGCCCCGGCCGGGCCGAATTCCAAAGGCTCAACGCATCCCGCCAACTCTCCGTAACCCATGCCTCACGACTACATCGCCACCATCGGACTCGAGGTCCACGTTCAGCTCAAGACGCGCAGCAAGATGTTCTGCTCCTGTGCGGTCGAATACGGCGCCGAGCCGAATACGAACGTCTGCCCGGTCTGCCTCGGCATGCCCGGCGCGCTGCCCGTGATGAACGAGGAGGCGCTCAAATTGACCGCGCTCGCCGGCCTCATGCTCGGCTGCGAAATCGCCCCGCGCTGCAAGTTCGACCGGAAGAATTACTTCTACCCGGACATGCCGAAAAACTACCAGATCTCGCAATACGACCTGCCGATCTGTCTCAACGGCGCCGTGCCCCTGCACGATCTCGCGTATCCGAAGGACGCCCAGAAAACCATCGCGACCCCCGACAAAAAAATCCGCCTCACGCGCATTCACCTCGAGGAGGACGTCGCCAAGAGTTTCCACACCGAGCTTGGCACGGGCATCGACTTCAACCGCGCCGGCACGCCGCTCATGGAGATCGTCTCCGAGGCGGAGATCGCGTCGGCCGAGGAGGCATTCGCCTACCTCACCGTGCTCCAGCAGGTCATGATCTACGGCGGCGTGAGCGACGCCGACATGGAGAAGGGCCAGCTTCGTTGCGACGTGAACGTCTCCGTGCGCCGCGCCGACACCGACAAGTGGGGCACGAAGATCGAGCTGAAAAACCTCAACACCATCAGCGGCGTCCGCAAGGCGCTCCTCTTCGAGATTCCGCGCCAGATCGAGGTGCTCGAGGCCGGCGGCACGCTCGACCAGGAGACGCGGCGTTGGGACGACACGCTCGGCGAGACCACGCTCATGCGCATCAAGGAATCCGCGCACGACTACCGCTATTTCCCCGATCCCGACCTCATGCCCGTGAAGACGGAAACGCTCGTCGCCGAGGCCCGCGGCCGCATGCCCGAGCTGCCATGGGACAAGCGCGCCCGCTTCGAGGCCGACTACGGCGTCAGCTCCTACGACGCCGGCGTGCTCGCGAACGACCTCGCGCTTGCCCGCTATTTCGAGACCGCCGCCAGGGGCGCGAAGAAGCCGAAAAACGTCGCGAACTGGATCCTCAACGACCTCCAGAGCGCCCTTTCGGCGGAGAGCCTCACGATCGGCGATTGCCCGATCCCGCCCGACGCCCTGGACGAGCTCGTGAACCTCATCGACTCCGGCAAGATCAACGGCAAGCAGGGCAAGGAAGTCTTCGCCGAGATGTTCGCGACGAAGAAACCCGCCGCCGAGATCGTGAAGGAGCGGGGCCTCGAGCAGGTGAGCGACACCGCCGCCATCGAGACCTTCTGCGACCAGGCCATCGCCGTGAGCGAACGCGCCGTCGCCGAATACAAGGCCGGCAAGCTCGCCGCCATCAACGCGATCAAAGGCCAGGTGATGAAGCTCTCGAAGGGTCAGGCGAACATCCAGCTCGTCAGCGAGATCCTCGAAAAGAAGCTCGCGGGATAACGTGGGGATTGAACGAGTCGGCCGAAATGCGGTCTGACGCGGGGATACCTTGTTGTGAGTTCCCGCGATTTTGTTTTTCTCGATTCCTCCGGCCGTCGCTGGCCGCGGTTGCGCCTGCTTGGGCGCGTGGCGGGGTTTCTTGCGCTAGCGGGCATAGCGATCTTCATCTACACGCTCATCGTCGATCCGCCGTTGCCGGCGCGGTTGCGTGATTTGAAGAAGCAGATCCGGGCGGAGCAGCATGCGAACCCCGTCGCGCAGTTCGACGCGCCGCAGAGCACCTGGCTGAAGTATTACGAGACGAACCGCGCGAAGCTCGACCAGCAGGCCGCCGCCCAGCAGCGTCGGCGTCCGGCGCTCGCGAAGAACGGGCCGGAGATTCGGGCGGGGTTTTTCGTGGATTGGGACGAGGAGAGCTTTCGCTCGCTCACGCGGCATGCGGGTCAGCTCACGCATGTGTGCCCGGAGTCGATGCGGCTGACGGGCGTCGAAGGCCGGCTGGAAGCCGAACCGAACGAGCGGCTGGAGCGCTTTGCCCAGATCAGCGGCCTGAAGGTCGTGCCCGTGCTCACGAATCTGGGTGACTTCGGATGGGAACCCGAGGCGGTGGAGTATCTCGCCTTCGGGCCTGAGGCGCACCGCGCGCAATTCGTTCAAAATCTGCGCGAGAAGCTGGGGCAGATGGCGGCGGCGGGCGTGTTGATCGACTGGGAGCAGATGGATCCCGTCTACAAGACGCAGCTCACCGCGCTCTTCGCAGAGATTGCGAAGGCGCTGCACGCCGACGGGCGCGAGCTGTGGCTGGCCGTTCCCATCGGCGAGGAGCTCAATCAATACGATCTCGAGGCGTTGAGCGACGTGGTCGATCGCTTCGTCCTCCAGCTCCACGACGAAAATGGCGACGACGACGATCCCGGCCCGATCGCGTCGCAGGATTGGTTCGACGGCTGGCTGAATCTCGTGACGGCCTACGGCGATCCCGACCAATGGATCATCGACCTCGGTAACTACGGTTACGACTGGGCGAAGGGGCAGTCGAAGGCGCAGACGATCTCGTTTGCGGATGCGATGAGCCGCGCGCGCTACGCGGAGCCGGACGACGTCGCGGTGGAGGCGCCGGCGTTCAATCCGACCTTCGCCTACACCGACTCGGGCATCGAACACACGGTGTGGTTCCTGGACGCGGCGACATTTTTGAATCAGGTCCGCGCGCTGCAGAGTCGGGGCGCGGGCGGGTTCATGCTCGATCGCCTCGGCGCCGAGGATCCGCAGGTCTGGGACGCCGTGAAACTCGCCGATGTCGCGACGCCCACGCCGCAGGATCTCGCGCCACTGGCCGCGATGCCGAGCGGACCGGTGGTGAGTGATCTCGGCTCGGGCGACGTCGTCTCGATCGAGAACGAGCAGCAGCCCGGCAAGCGCGAGTTTGCGTGGCGGCCCGATGGCCGCGTGACCGAGCACTACGTCGATTTTCCGGTCTATCCCACGCTCTACCACAAGGGCGCGGGCGGCGGGCATCGCTTCGCGCTCACATTCGACGACGGGCCGGATCCGACGTGGACGCCGAAAATCCTCGATATCCTCAAGCGCTACAAGGTCCACGCGACGTTCTTTTTGATCGGGCAAAATGCCGAGGAGAATCCCGGTCTCGTGCGTCGCATGGTCGAGGAAGGCCACGAGATCGGCAGCCACACCTACACGCATCCGAATCTCGGTCTCGCCTCGCCGCAGCAGGTGAAGCTGGAGCTCAACGCCACCCAGCGCCTGATCGAGTCGATCACCGGCCGCTCGACCACGCTCTTCCGGCCGCCCTACAACGCCGACGCCGAGCCGGCGAACGTGGACGAAATCGCGCCGCTCGAGATCGCGGACCGCATGAACTACATCATCGTGCTCGAGTCCATCGACCCGGAGGATTGGGATCGCCCCGGCGCGAAGGAAATCGTCAAGCGGGTGAAGGCGCAGCTCGACAGCGGCACGAACATTCTCCTGCACGACGGCGGCGGCGATCGCGAGCAGACGGTCGAAGCTTTGCCGAAGATCCTCGATTACATCGCCGCCCGCGGGGACCAGGTCGTGTCGTTGAACGAGCTGCTCGGCACGACGGACGCGGAACTCATGCCGGCGCTGCCCGGTTCGCGATTCGCATTCGAGCGGCTCGCCAGCAACATCGGCTTTCACGCGCTCTATTGGATGCAGCAGGGCCTCTGGGCGTTTGTGATGGTGGCCATGGCCTTGGTTGCGATTCGCACCGCCATCGTGCTCTTCCTGGCGATCCGGCATCATCGGCGGCCGCGCACGGTCCCGTCGGGCTTTGCGCCGCCGATCAGCGTGCTGGTGCCGGCCTACAACGAGGGTAAGGT
>JGI24033J26618_1000097_pt1 | contig 12294 bp, 10 predicted proteins | sample KBSMisM7withPhiX_FD_26618 | JGI IMG/M metagenome (IMG submission 26618)
CCGCAGCCGCTCGGCGGGCGGCTTCGAGAGCAACCCCGTCTCGTGGGTTTGGAGCACGGCGCTCTCGATCCCGATCACCCGCTGGAGCGCGACGAGCTTGAGCACGTCCGCAAAGCCATATTTGAACAGCACGCGAATGATCTCGTTATAGCGCGGCAGATGCGACGCGAACTCGACGGCGGAGCGAAGCTGGTTGATCACGTCGAGTCAAAGCACACGAGAAATCCCGCCAGCGCGAGCGCAAATCGCAAGGGCGATTCCCGTGGCTTTGGCTTCCCTCGTTTCCCCGGGCATGCCTAATAAATTCCATGACCCCAAACTGGTTCGTAGCCTGGCCCGTGGCCGGCGCCGCTGAATGGCTCGCCACCCTTGAAGCCGGCGCCCCCGGCGGCCTGCGCTTTCTCGCGCCCGAGGATCTTCACGTCACGCTCGCCTTTCTCGGCCGCTACGAACCCGCACTCCTGAAAAAAATGACCTCGCTGCTCAAGGGGCTGCCGCTGCGCGAGATTGCCGTCGTCGCGCCGGAGCGCCTCGCCGCCCTGCCGCAGCCGCGCCGGTTCTCGGCCCTCGCGTTCAGCCTCGCGGACGGACGCATGGAGGTCGAAGCGCAGATCGCAAAATGGCGCGATCGTCTTTGTCGCGAAGCCGGCGCGAAGCTGGAATCGCGCCCCGTCTTTCCGCACTTCACCGTTGCCCGGCCGGACCGCCGCATCGGCGAGTCCGACCGCGATGCCGCCCTGGAGTGGCTGGAGCAACTCCCCGTGCAATCCGCGATCAAACTCCGGCTCGAACCGCCGCGCATTTACACATGGGCGTCCGGCGAGGCCGTCACGCGCTACCAGCGGCTCAACTAATCAAGTCGCTTGAAATCCGTCAGCTCGCCATAAACGAAGCCGATCATCACGTTCACCTCGGCCCGCAGCGGAATGCGCAGCGCATCGTCGGACACCCAGAACGTGCCGGAACGAAACTTCGCGTAGTTCACCGCCTTCGTCGGCGACTTTTTCTCCACCTCGAGCTTGCGCACCGTGAGCGACAGCCGCAGCGCGGGCCAATCGCGCCCCATGCATCGCACCTTCTCGCGCTTCACGACGTGAACCACCGCAACGTAAGGCGAGTCACCGGGAAAGCACACCAATCCCACGGTATCGCCGATCCGCAGCGGCTGGCTACGCACGAAGAGCACGCCGCCAATCACGTCGAAGATCGGTTCGAAGTTCAACCGCTTCCATTTGTCCGCCTCCTTCGAGTCCGAGGTCTTGCGCAGGCGATCGAGCCCGGTCGCGTCGAAGCGAACCTGCGTCTGGATCGTGCGCTTCCGATAGCGCTCGATTTGATTGAAGCTCCCGGGCTGCGCCGGATCGACGTTCGAAAGGGCCGAGTGGGAGGCATCCAGCGGCCAAAGCATCCGCGCCATTCCCTTCGTCCCGCCGCGCACCTGCGACCGATACGCGCCGCCGACTTTACGAATCGTGGCCTCGGCCTCGGCCGCCTCCAGCACGTTCGACCAACCGAAGTGAAACTCCATCCGCACGCTCGGCAAGGCCGGAAACTTCTGCGCCGCGGGTGCGGTGAGTTCGCCGCGCCAATCCGGGTCGCCGGCGCACGCCGAAGCGGCGAAGGCCAACAGCAATCCAACGACGCCGCTAAAATTTTTCACCGGGCACTATCGGCGTGAGTTCCTCCGATTGCACCCATCCTTTTGCGCCCCCGGCGAGGCTCACGTAAGCCCAGGCTCCCCGCGGCGAAAGCACGCCGACGGGCGAACCCGCCGGCAGCGACATGACGACCTCGGAATTGTTCGCCGGCGCGGTGAGCACCTCGGCGCCATCCTTTGCGGTGACCAGCGCAGGCCGCGCGGAAGCCAGCCGCGCATCGGTGAGGCCGCCGACCACCAAACCGCCGACGCCCGCTGCGAACGTCACCGCCGCCAGCGTATTCCACATTCCGCGCCGCCGCGTCGCCTGCGAGGCAAAAAGCAAACCGAACGCGCCCGCCCAGGCGAGCGTCGAGCCGAGAACCACCAGCGCCTCGGGGTTGACCACGGCCGTCACGTCATCCGTCCAGTCGCGCGGCCGCAGCGGGATCTGGTGCGCAGCGGCAAGTTTCGCGAGTTGGTTCCGCGCCGGAGTGAGCGTGGGATCGAGCAACAGCGCGCGCTGATAGTTCAACGCGGCCTTCACCGTCTCGCCCGCCTTTTCGCAGGCGAGCGCGAGGTCGTAATACGTCTCGGCGCTGGGCGGCTCCGCCGAGGCCCGTTGCTCGAGCGGAGGAATGGTCTCCGCATATTTCCCCGCGTCGAAGGAGGCCTTCGCATCCGCCGCTCCCGCGCGGACCACGCCGGCCAGAGCCAGCATCGCAATTACGATTCGCATTTTCATCGGCAGACCTCCCGGAGGGCATTGGCGATTCGGCGGCGGCCCTCGACATCCACGCGCAAGGCGGAGTTGCCCCCGCTGAACTTGATTTCGTTGGCTTGGGCGAGCACCTCGCGCAGCGCGCCCGTCTCGCGGCCCCGGCTTTCGAGCGCGGCAACGAACTCGAACGGTCCGCCCTCGCGCTCGAGCGCGGCCTGCATCGCGAGCACCTCCTGCGCCCTCGCAAAAAAGGCTTCGTCGGAAAGGTCCGCGCAGGAAAGGCCGGCCAGCGCCTGGTTACGCTGCCGCACCGCTGCCGCCCGCCGTCCCGCGGGACCACGCCGCGCCCGCCGAACAAACGCGCCGGCGATGATGCCCGCAAAAATCAGCGCGAGAACCCCGTTGCCGATCCAGAACTCGGGCCGCACGAGCAATGGCTGCCACGACCGCGGCGTCGATTTCGTGATCCACAGACCGGACGTATCGGCGACCGGCGTGGGGCTTGGCTTGGTCTCGGGCTCAGGGCTGGCCTCCGGTGCGCTCGGCGTGGCGGCGGCATTCACCGCGACGGGCTGGCTGCGCAGCGTCTCGTATTTTTCTTTGATGGGATTGAAGAAGGAAAGTTCCGCCGCCGGCGTGTGCGTCTGCGGCGTTTGCGCCACGATCGGCGTCTCGAACGTCTTCGTGCCGGTGAAGCCAATGTCGTCCGACTTGTCGAATTTGTCGGTGGGCGGATAGACGCGCCAGCCATCGGTCTCGATGAGCTTCGGCTCTCCGAGCGCCGAAAAATTTCCGCGCCCGCTGATGGCGGTCTTGAGTGTGACCGGATCGCCGGGTTCGGCCTTGGTCGGATCCGCGCTCGCCGTGAGCGTGAATTCGCCGACGCCGCCCGAGAACGAATCGGGTCGTCCCGCAACGGGCAACGCCTTCACGCGAATGCTCTTCGGCTTGCTCTCGACGGTCAGTTCGCGATCCTCGCTGAAGCCGGGCATTCCGCCGCCAAAAAACTGGCTGAACACGTCGTCCATGCCCTGCGGTCGCTGCGTCGGCACGCGGGCGACGACATGGAGCGAAACCTTTGGCAGCGACATCTCGCCACTCTTCACCGCGGTGAGGCCGGTCTTGAACGAAAGCACCTGATACGTCGAATCGCCGACAGCTTCTTCGGTCTGCTTCGGCGGCGAAAATTTCTCCACCGTGAATCCCTCGCCGCTCACCTGCGGCTCCTGCGAGGCGAGTTGGAAGCGGGCATTATCATTGAAATAGAAGCGAACCTCGGCCGGCACGAGTTCCCCGGCATAAACGCTTTCCCGCGGCACGATCAACTCGGCGTAGGCGAGCTTGCCCTGCGCGGCCGCCGGCGCCTTCCCCGGCCGTTGCGCCGCTCCGCCCGGGGGCAATGGCAGCGCCGGAACACCCCGCGTGCCCGTCGCGGAGCCGGGCTGAACCACGAGCTTGAGCGCATCGGTCTGGAACTTTTTTCCGTCGGCGATGACTTCCAGCGACGGAATCTCGAAGGTGCCCTCGCGGACGGCGACGATCGTGTAGAAAAAGACGCCGCTCGTCACCATGCGCCCACGCGCAAGATCGATGGAAGTCTGCACCGACCGGCCCGAACGCTGCGCCTGCAATCCATCGACGGTGATGTCCGGCAAGATGACATTCGTCGTTCCGTCCACTCGCACCTGGAGTTGGACCGGCGTGCCGACCGAGGTCTCGTCGGCGGACAACTCCGCCGTGACGGTGACCGCGGAGGCAATCCGCACCGTGAAAAGAGCGGCAAAAACGAGAGCGAGGCGCAGTTTATTCATCAGCGGTTACCAATCTTTAATGACATCCTGATTTTGCTGGCGTTCAAGCATGCGCACCCGCTTTTCCTCGCCCTGCATCGCGCGAAGTAAAGCCCGGGCCTGATTCTCCGACATTTCGCCGTCCTTCTCCTCGACCGGTTGCGCCGCCTCCCCCTGCTCGCCGTCCTTTTTCTGCTGTTGATCGGGCTGTGCCTTCAACTCGCCTTGCTTCTTCTCGCCGGGCGTGGGTTGCGACGTCGGTTGCGGCTTTTCGCCTTGCTTCTGGTCCTGCGGTCGTGACTGCGACTGATTCTGATCCGCCGAGCCGTTCTGCTGCTGGTCCTGCTTCTGCTGCTGGTCCTGCTTCTGCTGCTGGTCCTGCTTCTGCTGTTGGTCCTGCTTCTGCTGTTGGTCCTGCTTCTGCTGTTGATCCTGCTTCTGCTGTTGATCCTGCTTCTGCTGTTGATCCTGCTTCTGCTGCTGATCCTGCTTCTGCTGCTGATCCTGCTTCTGCTGCTGATCCTGCTTCTGCTGTTGATCCTGCTTCTGCTGTTGATCCTGCTTCTGCTGTTGATCCTGCTTCTGCTGTTGATCCTGCTTCTGCTGTTGATCCTGCTTCTGTTGCTGATCCTGCTTCTGCTGTTCCTGTTTCTTCTTCAGGTCTTCAAGGAGCTTATTGACGATGTCGCGGTTGGCCTTGGCGTCGGCATTATTGGGCTGGAGCTTCAACGTCTCGTCGTAATGCGTGATCGCGTCCTTCCAGTCTTTTTCCTTCGCCTCGTCGGACTTCGCCTGCTCGCCGCGCCGCACCAGTGCGTTGCCCAGATTGTAGCTTGCCTCGGACCGCAGCGTCCGATCGTTCGCCAGCAGCGCGCTGGTGAAATGGTCCACCGCCTTGGCGTAATCCTTCATTTTGTAGGCGGACGCGCCCGCATCGAAGAGCGCCTTCTCCTTTTCCGGCGTGATCGTCGTGCTTTCCTCGAATGACTTCAACGCCCCGGGATAATCCCCCTTCTGGTATTGCTGGAGACCGGACTCCGCCGCGCCTCCCGCCCCCATCCCGACCAGGAACATCCCCGTCGCAATCGCCGTCGTCCGCGCAACCACGCCGTTCCGCCGCCGGCCCCGGCCCTCGCCGAGCAGCAGCCATGCCGTCAGGCAAAGGATCGCCCCACCGAGCGGCCACTGATACTGCTCGATCGGACGTTTCGCCGAAAACACGCCCGTATCGTGCGCGGTCATCGGTTCGATTCCCTTGCGGAAAATCTGCTTCGCCACGTCGGGCGTGAGCGGCGTGTAGAATCCGCCGGTCGCTTCGGCGATTTCGGTGAGGCGATGCGCGTCGAGCTTCGACTGCACCGGCCGCCCCTGCGTGTCGCGCACGTAGTCGCGTTTGCCGTCGTCCGTCTCGATCGGAATGAGCGAACCCTCCGTCGAACCAATGCCGACCGTGAAAATCCGCACGCCCTGTTCCTTGGCCTTCTTCGCCGCCGCCACGCCATCCGCATCCAACTCCTCGCCGTCGGTCATGATCACGAGCGCACGCACGGAGCCCTCCGCCTTGCCGAAGGCCGTCAGCGCCGTGTTGATCGCCGCCGCGATGTCCGTGCCGCCGCGCGGGATCACGTTCGTGTCGAGTTCATCCAGCGTGGAGCGCACCGCATTGTAATCCAACGTGAGCGGCGCCTGCAAAAAGGCCGAGCCCGCGAACGCGACGACGCCAATGCGGTCGCCCTGAAGCAGGTTCACCAGATCCTCCGTCAGCAATTTCGCCCGGGCCAGGCGCGTCGGCGCCACGTCGGTCGCGAGCATGCTGCGCGACGTGTCGATGGCAAAGAGCACGTCCCGTCCGTGCGACTTGATCTCGCGCTCGATCTCGCCCATGCGGGGCTTCGCCAGCGCCACGAGGACCAAGGCCAGCGCCAGCAGCACAAGCACCGCGCGCAAGCCGCGCAACAACGGGCTCACCCCGGCCGCGAGCTGCTCCCGCAGGCGCGGTGCCACCACGAGCGCGAGGAGCGTCTTGCGCCTGGCCTGCGCCCAAAGGAACAGGCCGCCGAGCGCCGGCACGAGCAGCAAGGCCCACAGCCAGAGCGGTTCGCCAAAAGTCAGGCCGGTATTCAGGGCAGTCGTCTCCATATCGTTTGCGAGGCCGCGATCTCGAGCACCAGCAGCGAGACGCCGGCGATGAGGAACCACGGAAACAAGTCGCGATACTCCGCGATCCGCTCCACCTCGATCTTCGTCTTCTCGAGCTTGTCGATTTCGTTGAAAATTTCCTGCAGCGACCGGGTGTCCGTCGCGCGGAAGTATTCGCCGTTCGCGGTCGCGGCGATTTTCTTGAGGGTGTCCTCGTCGATCTCCACCGGCACGTTCTGGTAGATCGTGCGGCCGAATTGGTCGGTGAACGGATACGGCGCCATGCCCCGCGTGCCCGCGCCAATCGTGTAAATGCGGATCCCCAGCGCCTTCGCGGCCTCCGCCGCCGTGAGCGGCATCACTTTGCCGGCGTTGTTGTCACCATCGGTCAGCAGCACGATGATCTTCGTCTTCGCCTGCTTGTCCTTGAGACGATTCTCCGCCGTCGCGAGCGCGGACCCGATCGCCGTGCCGTCTTCCACGAGGCCGATCTGCACGCGGTCGAGATTCCGGATCAACCAGTCATGGTCGAGCGTGAGCGGACTCACCAGATACGGAGCGCCCGCAAAGGCGACGATCCCGATTCGGTCGTTCGGCCGTTGCTCGATGAAGCTCTGCGCAACCTGTTTGACCGCGTCCACGCGATTCGCGCGCTGGGCGCCGATGGAAAAATCCTCCGACAGCATCGACCGCGACACGTCGATGCACAGCATGATGTCGATGCCGCTCGCCTGCGTGCGCGTGATCGTCTTGCCGAGCTGCGGCCGCGCCAGCGCAATGACAAGCGCCGCAAACGCCGCCAGCGACAAAGCCGTGAGCAAATCCCCCGCCCTCGACCTCCGCCGCACGCCGATGCTGCGCAGCGTCTGCGTCGACGGAAACACCACGCCGGGCGTGCCGCCGATCTTGCCCTTCAGCCACGCGAGCACCGGAATAAGCAGCAGAAGCCATAAGGCCCAGGGCGTCGCAAACGTCGCGCCGAAAAGATTCAGCCCGCTCATTTCGCGCTCCCTTCCAGCGCCAACGGTTCACGGCTCCGCACCAGGCGGTCGGCCTGATCGAGCAGCGCGCCGCAATCGTCCGCGGTCGCATGCATGCGCGCGAATTTGATGAGGTCGGCCTTTTCGAGAAACGCCGCCAGCGCCTCGCGCTCGTCGTCATTGAAGACCTGCCGCGTGCGCACCGTCTCGAGAAACTCGCGCGAAGTTTGCGTCGTCGCGCTGAGCCCGCGCGCCTCGTGCAGATAACCACGCAGCACGTCGGAGACCGCAATGCTGAACGGATACGGTTCGCTCGAGCCGACCTCGGCCCGCAAACGCGCGAGCGCAGCCAGCGCCCGCTCGGAGGCCGACAGCGCCTTCTTCGGACGGCGTCGGCCGACAAAGAACCAGATCGCCAATGCGAGCACGGCGAGCAACGCCAGCGCCGCCAGAACCACCATCCAGATCGGATATGGGAAGAAGGCGATCGGCCCGGCAATGTCGTGGATCGGCGCCGGCGTGGGCGCGGCGGGAACTTGCGGATTCACGCGGTTTGCCTCCTCTCGCGGGTTTCAAAAAAGGCGCGCAACGGCATCAGGTAATCCTTGTCCGTGCGCAGAGGGATCGAGTCGATGCGGCGCTGACGAAAGAGTCGCGCGAGGTCGGCGTGCCGGCGCTCCTCGATGGCGGCGTAGGCGTTCGCGACGGCGCGACTGGAGGTGTCGATGTCGATCTGCTCGCCGGTCTCGGCATCCTCGAGCGTGAGAATGCCCACGCGCGGAAGTTCCTCCTCACCGGGATCGATCACCGGCATGGCAACGAGGTCGTGCCGCTTCGCCGCGACGTTCAGCGGCTTCGTGAAATCGGGACTGAGAAAGTCGGAAATGAGGAACACGACGGCGCGGCGCGAGGTGACCTTATTGAGATATTCGAGGGCGGCGGCGAGACTGGTGCCCCGGCGTTTGGGCTCGAAGTAGAGCATTTCGCGAATCACCCGCAGCGTGTGCAAGCGGCCTTTCTTCGGCGGAATGAACAGCTCCACCTCGTCCGAAAAAAGAATGAGGCCGACCTTGTCGTTGTTCTGGATCGCGCTGAATGCCAGGATCGACGCCACCTCCGCAGCCAGTTCGCGTTTGCTGTTCTCGATGCTGCCGTAGCTGCCCGAGGCGCTCACATCGACGAGCAGCATCACCGTCATCTCGCGCTCCTCGGTGAATTTCTTCACGTAGGGCGTGTTCATGCGCGCGGTCACGTTCCAGTCGATCGAGCGGATGTCGTCGCCGGGCGTGTATTCGCGCACCTCCTCGAAGTTCATTCCGCGCCCCTTGAACACGCTCTGGTAGGCGCCCGCAAAGCCCGCATTTACCAGCCGACGGGTGCGCAGCTCGATACGGCGAATTTTTTTTAGAATCTCTCCAGGTTCTTGCATGGGTGTTACGAAGACGCGCAGCGGCAACTTCCTCTCAACTAACAACTCTCAACCATCAACTCGGCAAAGCCGATCAGGGAACCTGCAGTCCCGCGAAGATGCGTTCGACGATGCTCTCGCTGGTCACCGATTCCGCCTCCGCTTCGTAGCTCACCGCGACGCGGTGGCGCAGAATGTCCGCGCCGACGTCCTTCACATCCTGCGGCGTCACGTAGCCGCGGCCGCCAAGGAATGCCCGCGCCTTCGCCGCCAGCGTGAGGAAAATCGTCGCACGTGGCGACGCCCCGTAGCGAATGAGGCCGTCGAGCTTGAGATTGAATGACCGTGGTTCGCGCGTCGCCCAGACGATATCGACGATGTAATTCTTCACGCGGTCATCGACGTAGATCGCGTTCACGACATTGCGCGCGGCGATGATGTGTTCGGGCGCAACGATTGCGGTCACATCGAGCCGGGGCGAGGACGTCGCCATCGCGTCGAGAATGGAACGCTCTTCGGTGCGCGTCGGGTAGCCGACGTTCACCTTGAACATGAAGCGATCGAGCTGCGCCTCGGGCAATTGATACGTGCCCTCCTGCTCGATGGGATTTTGCGTCGCCAGCACGAGAAACGGATCGGGCAACTTGAACGTCTGATCGCTGATCGTGACCTGCCGCTCCTGCATCGCCTCGAGCAAGGCGCTCTGGACCTTCGCGGGAGCACGGTTGATTTCGTCCGCCAGAATGAGATTGGAAAAAATCGGACCGAGCTTCGTGGTGAACTCGCCGTCACGCGGGTTGTAGATCAGCGTGCCAATGAGGTCGGCCGGCAGCAGGTCGGGCGTGAATTGCAGGCGCTGAAATCCGGTGTGAATGCACGAGGCGAGCGTGCGCACAGTGAGTGTCTTCGCCAGACCGGGCACGCCCTCGAGGAGGACGTGGCCGTTCGTGAGCAGGCCCATGAGGAGGCGCTCGACGAGGGCTTTCTGGCCGACAACGACGCGACTGACTTCCTGCAGCAGGGGTTGCACCCACTGGCTGGATTCCTGGACTTGCTGGTTGAGCTCTTGCGTAGTGACCGACATATGGGGATGGATTGGGAAATGAACCGACGGGAACGATGGCCCGCGGATGTTGTGTCTGACAGCCCCGGCGGGCGAGCGTTCATTTTTTTCGCGCTTTTTAGCGAGGGGTGGAAAGTCGCGCTTTGATTCCTTCCGCCCGAGCCAGGGCCTTGTCGGCGGACTCAGCCAGCACGCACAAATGGCCCATCTTGCGGCCCGCGCGCGCCGCCCCCTTGCCGTAGAGATGCAGCTTCACGTCGGGATCCGCGAGCACGTCGGCCCACGCCGGCTCGCCGTCCTTCCAGAGGTCGCCGAGGAGATTCAGCATCACGACCGGCCGCAGCAAATCCGTCGAGCCGAGCGGCAGTCCGCACACGGCGCGCACCTGCTGCTCGAACTGGCTGGTGACGCATGCATCGAGCGAAAAGTGGCCGGAATTGTGCGTGCGCGGCGCGAGTTCATTCACGAGCAACCGGCCATCCGCGGTGAGAAAAAATTCCGTGGTGATGAGACCGACGACGTCGAGCGTGGCGGCGATTCGTTCCGCGATCTCCCGCGCTTCGGCCTGCACACTCGCGGGGATCCGCGCCGGCACAATGGAGTAGTCGAGAATGTGATTCGCGTGCCGATTCTCGACGACGGGAAACACGCGCGTCGCGCCGTCCAATCCCCGGGCGCAGATGATGGAGAGCTCGTGCGTGAATTCGATCCAGCCTTCCAACACGGCCCGCTGCCCGCCGAAACGCGTCCAGGCTTCCGCCGCGTCGTCGCCGGTGCGCACCCGCATCTGGCCCTTGCCGTCGTAGCCAAAATCCGCCGTCTTCAACACGCCCGCGCCGCCGAGTTCTCGCAGCGCGCCGGCGAGCGTTTCCGCGGAGTCGATCACCCAGAATGGCGCGCACGGAATGCCGTTCGCGCGGAGAAAATTCTTTTCCCGTTCGCGGTTCTGGCAGATGTGCAGCGCGCCGGCGCGCGGGCGCACCGGAACGGACTCCGCGACGACGTCGAGCGCCGCCTGCGGGATGTTTTCGAATTCGTAGGTCGCCACGTCGATCGACGCCGCGAAGCGCCGAAGCGCCGCCGCGTCGTCATAGGACGCGTTTGTCTCGGCCGCGCTCACCTGCCCGGCGGGACAGCCGGTCTCGGGCTCGAAAACATGCACGCGATAGCCGAGCCGCGCGGCGGCAATCGCCAGCATGCGCCCGAGCTGGCCGCCGCCGAGCACGCCGACGGTGGAGCCGGGCGCGACGAAATTCCTTCGCGTTCGTGCGGAGGAGTCCTTATTTTCGGCGTTTTCGTTCAAATTCATGGACCACGTGGTTTACGCCATTGTGCTCGTAGTGGTCACGACCATCCGGGCGCTCCCGCTCAAAGTTTGCTTCGCGCTCGGCTGGGGCATTGGGGCTTTGTTGTGGGCGATCCTGCCGGGCTACCGACGGCTCGCAAGGGAAAATTTGCAGCGCGCTCTGGGCGATGAGTATTCCCCCGCCGCGCTGCGTCGGTTGACGTTCCGCCACTTCACAACGCTCGGCGCAAACACCTGCTGCGCCTTCAAAATGACGGCGCTGACCGAGGCGCAAATCCGCGCCTGCACGACGCCGGAAAACACGGACCGCCTCGGCGCCGCCCACGCGCGCGGCCGCGGCATCGTCTTCATTATCAGTCATATCGGGAACTGGGAATTGCTCGCGCAGATCAATTTTTTCCACCCCCAGATCAAATGCAGCACCGTCTATCAGGCCATTCGCAACGCCCGCATCGACGATCTCATCAACCGCGACCGCCGCGCACGGGGCGTGCAGACCTTTGATCGCAAACGCGGCGTCACCAAGGCCGTGTCGCTGCTGCGCGAGGGCGGCCTCGTCGGAGTGCTCGTCGATCAACACGCGGGGGACGCCGGCGTCTGGATGCCATTTTTCGACTCGCTCGCCTCCACCTCGCCGCTGGCCGCCTCGCTCGCGATCCGCACCGGCGCGGCGGTCGTGCCGTGCGCGATTCTGACCGATGGATTCGCCCACTGGCGCATCGCGGTGAGTGATGAGATTGTTTATTCGACCGATGACCCGAACGCCCTTACCGCCGACATTACGCGCACGCTCGAAGCGCAGATCCGCCGCTCACCCGCCGATTGGTTCTGGGTGCATAACCGCTGGAAGATGCCCCACCCGGACTTCCTGCTCGCGCGCACGAAGCGCGGCCTTTATTTACCCGCTGGCTACGACCCCATGAATCTCCGTCCGTTCCGCATTCTCATTCGCTCGAGCAACTGGCTGGGCGACGCCGTGATGAGNTCCCTCGCCGTGCGCGCCATCAAGCAGGGCCGCCCCGACGCCCGCGTAACCATCCTCACCCGCGACAAGCTCGCGGATTTCTGGCGCTCCGTGGATGAGGTGGACGAAGTGATCGGCGTGCCCGAGGACGCGGGTGTCTTCAAGGTTGCGTGGCGGATTCGCGGGCAATTCGACGTCGCGGTGCTGTTTCCGAATTCCGCGCGCAGCGCGCTCGAGGTCTGGCTGGCGGGCATTCGCCGGCGCGTCGGCTATCTGGGCCACAATCG
>JGI24033J26618_1000100_pt1 | contig 11959 bp, 12 predicted proteins | sample KBSMisM7withPhiX_FD_26618 | JGI IMG/M metagenome (IMG submission 26618)
CTCTCCGGCCGCGACGCGAACTGGCTGCAGATCGGCTCCTCGATCTACTCGTCGAACATCGGCTCGGAGCACCTCGTCGGCCTCGCCGGCGCGGGCTTCGTGACCGGCATGGCCATGGCGCACTGGGAGATGCACGGCTGGATCATCCTGATCCTGGGCTGGGTCTTCGTGCCGCTCTACGACCGCATGAAGATCTTCACGATGCCGGAGTTTCTCGAGCTGCGTTTCAGCCGCGGCTCGCGCAACGTCCTGAGCCTGCTCACGATCGCGAGCCTCGTGCTCACGAAGATCGCCGCAACGATCTACGCGGGTGACGTCGTCATTCGCACGCTGCTGGGTATCGATTCGGTAAACATCTTCGGTCACACTATCGACATTTTCTGGGTCATCGCCCTCGGCCTCGCGTTCACAACCGGCATTTACACGATCTTCGGCGGCATGCGCGTGATCATGTATACCGCCGTGCTGCAAACGCCCGTGCTGCTCCTCGGCTCGATCTGCATTCTTTACTTCGGCCTCCATGAGCTCGGCCACGGCAGCCTCATCGCCGGCTGGAACGCCACGAAAACCGCCGTCGGCGAAAACATCCACCTCGTCCGTTCCATCCACGATCCCGATTGGCCCTGGCTCGCGATTCTGCCGGGCTCGGCGATCATCGGCTTCTGGTATTGGTGCACGGACCAATACATCGTCCAGCGCGTGCTCGCGGGCCGCAACCAGCAGGAATCCCGCCGCGGCACGATTCTCGCCGGCTACCTCAAGCTCACGCCGGTGTTCATCTTTCTCGTGCCCGGCATGGTGGCCTTCGCGCTCACCAAGATGCCCGAGGCGAATTTCGCGACCAGCGGCGACGCCGCCTACACCTCGCTCGTCGCGCAGATTCTTCCGCATGGCATCAAGGGTATCGTCGCCTGCGGCATGATCGTGGCGCTCATGGCCTCGCTGGCCTCGAAGTTCAACGCCTCGGCCACGCTCTTCACGATGGACTTTTATCGCGAGTGGCACCCGAACGCCTCCGGCAAGACCGAGGTGTTCGTCGGCCGCGTCGCCACGGCGGTGATCGTGTTCATGGGCATCTGCTGGGTGCTCGTCATCAAGGCGCTCCACTCGAACCTCTACGAATATCTCCAGAGCGTGCAGGGCTACCTCTCGCCCTCCATCGCGGTGCTTTTCGCGGTCGGCGTGTTCTGGAAACGCGCCACGGCGCCCGCCGCGCTGTGGGCGTTCAGCATCGGCGTCTTCGGCGGCTTTGCCCGTCTTGGGGCCGACCTCCTGTTCAAGGACGTGAAGGCCTCGAACGGCAGCACGATCAAGGAGCTCAAGGTCCAGCTCTACAATCACGTCATCTCGGCGGACCAATACGCGAGCTACATCGCGCCGATCAAACAGAAATACGGTTTGCTCTTCACCTTGGAGGACATCCACTGGCTTTACTGGTGCCAGATTCTGTTCGCGCTCACGCTCGTGCTCATGATCGTGATCAGCCTGATGACCAAGGCACCGGATCCGAAGACGATCAAATACACCTGGTATGGCGCCACGCCGGAGGAAAAGGCCGCCACCCGCGCGAGCTGGAGCACCGTGGACGTCGTTCTCTCGCTCGTCGTCGTGGCCTGCGTCGTCGGGTTCTACATCCGCTTCTGGTAAGCGACCGGAAACTCGATTCAGGAAACGGCGGCGCCCCTCGGCGCCGCCGTTTTCTTTTAGCTCGGCCACTTTGCAAGCCTCTCGCCACGGAGAAGCTCGACCACAACCATCCCGGCGAATTCTTCGTGCGCGACGTGCCTCTCCCCGCCGCCCAGTTCGAAGGCAAGCAAGCCGTGACCATCCGTTTCCAGCCCCACCCCGGCAACATCGCCGGCGGCCTCTTCAGCGCCGCCATCCTCACCACGACCAATTAACCCGCGCAACGGGGTGCGCGGAGAGACGGGGGAGGAAATCTGATTGCTCACGGAGGAGTGACTTTTGCTCCGACGTGTGATTTCCTCTCGCTTTTCGGTCGTCAACTGGCGCCCGGCACATCTTCCATGTCGCCCAAACATTCGACGCCACGCTCGCTCATGAATCCCTTGGAGGAGCGCATCGGCTACAAGTTTCGCAACTCGCTGCTGCTCGCCGAGGCCCTCACGCACTCGAGCATTTCGCTGGAGCGAAAAAATTATCCCTTCGACAATCAGCGCCTCGAATTCCTCGGCGACGCCGTGCTGCAACTCGTCGTCACCGAGCATCTCTACAAGATGTTCCCCGACTTCAGCGAAGGCCGGCTCACCAAATTGCGCACGCGGGTCGTGTCCCGCGCGGGATTGAAAAACCATGCCGCCGCCATTGGGCTGGGCGGGCATCTGATGATGGGCCGAGGCGAGGATGCCAGCGGCGGACGCACCCGCGCCTCGACCCTCGCCGACTCGCTCGAGGCGCTCGTCGGCGCGGTGTATCTCGACGGCGGCTACGAAAGCGCACGCGATTTCATTCTCCGCGAGGCCGCGGCGGATTTTGCCCGTATGGCGAGCGAGCCCGAGGAGATCAATCCCAAGGGCCGGCTCCAGGAAATTCTCCAGGCCATCACGCCCTGCGCGCCGCTCTACGAAGTCGTCGCGCAATCCGGCCCTGAGCACCAAAAGGATTTCGAATGCCGCGTGCTCTGGAATGATCTCGAACTGGCCCGCGGCACCGGTCGCAGCAAAAAGCAAGCGGAGGTCGAGGCCGCCACCCGCGCCCTCGAAGATCGCAAGTGGGAAATCCCCGCCTCCGTCCGCCCGCCCCGGGGAAATCTCCGCAAACCCGCCCGGAAATAGCCGCGTGCGCCAACGCCTCCCTCGGCAAAGCATTGAAATGCGGCGGGATCGTGGCACCATGCGCTGCGCCCACGGCGTTGCTTCGCCCTCTTCTTCATGATTTATCCCTTTTCCCTGCAATTGACGGGCCTCGTCACCGGCATCCTGCTCGTTCTCGCGCATGCCTCCGCGCTGGCGACGCCGGGCGCCACGCGGCCCTTTCTCCAGGCTTTTCCGCGCTCCCGCGTTTGGGGGACGATCCTGCTCGCCCTCAGCGCAATCTGGGCGTTCTGGCTCGTCTCCACGATGGATCTTGGAGAGTTCGCCCATTTGCGCCAAATGATGCTGATCGCGGTGCCCGTCGGCGCGGTGCTGACGTGGCAATTCGTCGATGAATTCCTCGCCGCGCGCGCGTTGGGAATCCTGGCGCTCCTGGCGGCGGATTGCCTGCTCGAGGCCGCGTTTCTCCGGCCCGAGTTCTCCCGCCTGCTGCTCGTCGGACTCGCCTACGCGTGGATTTTCGCCGGTCTCTTCCTCGTCGGCATGCCCTACATTCTGCGCGATCTGATCGCGTGGCTCGTCGGCTCGCTCCCGCGTTTTCGGATGGCTGCAATCGCCGGCGTGATCTACGGCGTGGTCCTCATCCTCTGCGCCATCGCGCTCTGGTAAAAAACTCCGTCCGCGGGAGCACGGAGACTACTCCCGCCCCGGCGTCGTCACCGGCGCCCGCGCCGATAACGATGACAAAACCGCCGGCGGTTCCGTGTGATTCCCTCTCCACGGATCTCTTCGGAGGCGCGGGACGGCGCCCAAGGGCGGGCGCGCTCCCCCAAAAAAAATGCGGAGGCTCCGGGACGAACCGGAAACCTCCGCGATTAAATTTTGACGCCTGCGCCTTAGTAGCGCTTGCGGTCGCCGCGATCGTAGCCCTTGCCGCCGCGATCACCGCGGTCGCCACGGTCTCCGCCGCCACCACCGAAGGAACGCTTTTGCGGGGGACGATCCTCGCGGGGACGGGCTTCGCTCACGCGCAGTTCGCGGCCGCCGAGATCCTTGCCGTTGAGCTGCTCGATGGCGGCTTCGGCTTCCGCGTCGGAGCCCATCGTGATGAACCCGAAACCGCGGGAGCGGTTCGTGTCGCGATCCATGACGATCTGGACGGACGAGACGGTGCCCGCTTGTTGAAAGACTTCCTCCAATTCGGATTCGGAGGTTTGATACGACAGATTGGCGACGTAGAGGCGGTTGCCCATGAGAAACGATGAATGAGGTTGCTTGGTTGTGCGGACCAGCCCCATCGCGTTTTTCATCCAGGGATGATCAACCGGGGAGCTGAACTTGACGTAGCAATCGACAAAGCCCCGCGGGATTGCAAGCTAATCTTGCGGGGAAAATTTCCCCCTTCCTCACCGCCGGGATTTCAACCCGCCGCGGAGGATGCCGCCACACATTTGACTGCGAACCAGCGCCGCTTTCTCCGGCACCCAAAAAACTGGAGGCGAGGGGACTCGAACCCCTGTCCTGAACGCGCGTTGCGCGACCTTCTACATGCTTAGGCGGTTCTTGATCTCGGAAGCCGACTGCGAACCGTCACGCCATCGTCCTCCCAGCGACCACGTTTTTCGAATTCACCGGGGGTAGCGGCCACTCCATCCCCCAGCCAGCCTGCTGCATTCGCATTCACCCCCAGCAGGCGTCAGGGCAAACACGTCACGGCAACTTAGGCCGCGAGAGCGAGATCTTCGTAATCTGCGTTTATTTTGTTTGAACCGATTTTTTACGAGGCCAACGATTCATCCTCGGCATGCGGGCCTGGCACTGAACGAACAGTCGAAACCAATACGCCCCCGTTGTCTGAGCCAGTAACTTCCGCGAAGTTGCGGGCGAACGCAACTGCTTTCCGCTACTTCACGAGACGAAGCGTGAGCGGGTAGCGGTAGAACTCGCCGCGGGAAGCCTTGACGGACGCGATGATCGCGCAAACGAACGAGCCAATGATTACGATCGGCAAGAGGAGAAACCCGATAAAGATCGTGCAGAGCAGCACCGAGACAAAGGCGTAAAGGTAGATGCTGATGTGGAAGTTGAGCGCCTCCCTGGCGTGCTCCGCCGTTGCGGGCGCGTCCTGCCGCTTCACCAGATAAACAATGAGCGGAAGGAGAAATCCGACGCCGAGCACCAGGGAAAGATGACAAAAAATGATCCAAATCCGGTCGTCACTGCTGATCGTAGTCTGGGCCGGCACCGGAGGCGGAAGGATTTCGTCGCTCATGGTCCGCACGTGTAGTTTCTCGGCGGTCGCCGCGCCAGCCTAAAGCGCGTCCTTTTGCGCCTCGAACTGCGCCCGCCAAAAATCCAGCCGCTCCTTCACGCGCTTTTCCAATCCATGCTCGGTCGGCTCGTAATAGCGACGGCCCTCGGGCAGGTAAGCCTGTGGCACGTAGCCGCCCTCGAAATCGTGGCTGTATTTGTAGCCCGCGCCGTGGCCGAGCTTCTTTGCGCCCTTGTAATGCGCATCGCGCAAATGCTCGGGCACCGCGAGCGTGCGCCCCTCGCCCACATCCTTCAACGCGGCGCCGATGGCGAGCGTCGCGCGATTGCTCTTCGGCGCGGTCGCGATGTAAAGCACGGCGTGCGCGAGATTGAGCTGGGCCTCGGGAAGGCCGACGAGTTCCACGGCTTGCGCGGCGGCCGTCGCGACGACGAGCGCGTTCGAATCCGCGAGCCCCACATCTTCGCTCGCGCAAATCACCACGCGCCGCGCGATGAATCGCGGGTCTTCCCCCGCGTAGATCATCTTCGCGAGCCAGTAGATCGCGGCGTCGGGATCGCTGCCGCGCATGCTCTTGATGAACGCACTGATCGTGTCGTAATGCGCATCGCCGTCGCCGTCATAGACCACCGCCTTGCGCTGGATGCTCTCCTCGGCGACCGCGAGCGTAATGTGAATCCGACCTTCGTTGTCCGCCGGCGTGGTGAGCGCGGCGAGCTCGAGGGCGTTCAGGCATTTCCGCGCATCGCCGTCGCTGATCGTCGCCAAATGCGCGGCGGCGTCCGGTTCGAGCCCGATGCCGCGCCCGCCCAGTCCGCGCTCCGCGTCGGCCACCGCGCGATCCATGAGCTGCCGCAGATCGACCTCGGAAAGCGGTTCGAGCTGAAACACCTGCGAGCGCGAGACGAGCGGCGAGTTCACGTAGAAATAGGGGTTGTGCGTCGTGGCGCCGATCAGCTTCACCCGCCCGCTCTCGACATCGGGCAGCAGCACGTCCTGCTGCGCCTTGTTGAAGCGATGAATTTCGTCGATGAACAACAACGTCGCCGGCCCGCCATTCGCGGCGCGTGCCCCGGCGGCCGCCATCACCCGCCGCAGATCCGCCACGCTGCACTCCACGGCGTTCACGCGCTCGAACCGCGATTTCGTCGTGGCGGCGATCACCTGCGCGAGGCTTGTCTTGCCCGTGCCCGGCGGTCCGAAGAACAACAACGATGACACGCGATCGGCCTCGATGGCCCGCCGCAGCAGCTTCCCCTCGCCGATGATGTGCCGCTGCCCCACCACCTCGTCGAGCGTGCGTGGACGCATCCGCGCCGCCAGTGGTGCATCGGCCGCCAGCGCGGTCTCCGGGCCGCCAAACAAATCTTCCATGCGAACACTATGCCAGCCGCCCGAGATTTCGCATTCCCCATTCCGCATTCCGCATTAGGATTCGCAGCATGAAAACCCTCCTCGCCGCCGTCGATTTCAGCGATGCCTCGCCCGCCATCGTCGCCCACGCCGCCGAGCTGGCGAACGCGCTGGTGGCCCGCGTCGTTCTTTTACATATCGTGGAGCCCGTCGCGAGCTACGTGCCCGTCGGCTCCGCGATGGACGTCATCGAAACCGCGCCGCCGCCCATCATGGAGCAGGATCTCGCCGCCCAGAAGACACACCTTGATCGTCTCGCCGCCGGTCTGAAAGATGTCACGACCGTCGCCGTGATTGGCCTCGCCGCCGACGAGATCGTCACGCAGGCGCAGGAACATGGCGCGGAGCTCATCATCCTCGGCTCGCACGGCCACGGCGCGCTCTACCATCTCTTCGCCGGCAGCGTCGTCACGGGCGTCCTCAAGCGCGCCCGCGTGCCGGTGCTCGTCGTCCCGACCGTCAAATAATTCCGGCCACGTCATCGTAAAGCCCGCGCCATTGCGCGCCGACCGTCTCGCGCGAAAACATCGCCCGCACCGCTTCCGAGCCATGCCTGGCGATGCCGGCGTAAAGCGCGGGATCCTCGATCAACCGCTCCACCGCCGCGGCGACGCCGTCCGCATCGCGCTCCGCGCACAACAGCCCGCTCATGCCGTCCTCCACGGCTTCCGCGATTCCGCCGTGCCGTGTCGCCACCACCGGCAGCCCCGTGGCCATCGCCTCGATCAAGCCGTTCGGCACACCCTCCACGTCGCCGCTCACCGTCTCGCTCGGATGCAGAAAAACATGCGCCGATGCGAACAGCTCGCGCAGCGCGGCTTGGTCGAGAAACCCCGCAAACCGCACGCGCTCGCCCACGCCAAGTTCCCGCGCCCGCACCCGCAACGCCGCGTCGAGCGGTCCCTCGCCCGCAATCGTGAACGTCATCCGCGGATAACGATCCGCCAGCTGGGCAAATGCCGCGAGACTCGTCGCCAGGCCCTTCTTCGGCACGAGACGCGACGCCTGCACGAGATGGAACGCCCCATCCGCCGGCAGCGTCCGCGCGCGAAATTCCAACTCGGGCAACGCCGTGCGAATCACGATCAACTTCTTCCGCGGACACCCCAGCCGCTCCACCGCCGCGGCCAGTGCTTCGCTGCGGCACGCGACTTTCGCCGCCAATGCGAAAACGCGTTCCCGCGCCGCGCGATAATTTTCCCCGGCGATGGCTCCCGTCACATCCGCGCCGTGAAACGACACGACCACCGGGATTCCCGCCGTCTCGAGCAACGGCAGCAAATGCACCGCAACGTTGCCGAAGAAGACATGCAGCACCAGCGCCTCCCGCGTGCGCAGCACCGCCCGCATCCGCGCCGCCTCGCCGCGCGAGATTTGCCACGGCGCGCCGGTGAAATTTCGCTCGAGCGCCCGCGCCAGAAAGCGCCCCGGCGAACGCGGCACCNCCTCGAGCGTCTCCACGGGAAACGTCGTGAGATTCTCGACCTTCTGCGCGACGACCAGCGGCTGCCAGCCCGTCACTGCCAGAATCTGCCGGTGGACGTGGTGCATCTCCGGCTTCAAATAGGTCGCGCAAAAGAACGCGACGACCGGCGCGTTACCAGAACTCAATGCCAAACAGGATGAAGCCCTTGGGTTTGCCGGGATCGTTCTCGCTGTAGGAGACCGTCTTCGGACCGCCGTTGCCGTAGGACTGCGGCGCGAGCGGATTCACGAGCTGCCACGGCTTCTCGACGTTGAAGATTTTCTCCACGATGCCCTCCGTGGTGACCGGCGGCGCGACGATCGGCTGACTCACAACGGGCAGATTCCGCGGCGCCTGCGGAGCGACGAACTCCTGCGCCATCGCGCTCGCGGCGATCAGTCCGAATCCTGCGGCCAGCCATGCCTTCATGAGCAAGCGTTATAGCGGGACCGCGCCACGCTTGCCAGCCCTCATCCTCTCAACTATCAACTACCCACTCTCAACTCTCCCAAAAATGGCACTCGCAAACGATCTCCGCAAAGGCATGGCCCTCCGCTACAACGGAAACCCCGCCATCGTCCTCGACGTCCAGCACCGCACGCCCGGCAACCTCCGCGCGTTCGTGCAGGTCATCGTCCGTTACATCGGCACTGGCAAATCCGCCGACATCCGCTTCTCCTCGACCGAAAAAATCGACCTCGTCGAGACCAACCACCAGGAGCTGGAATTCAGCTACTCCGATCCGCAGGGCTTCCACTTCATGGACCCCGAGACCTACGACACGATCACGCTCAACGCTGACCTCCTCGCCGACGCCAAGGACTACCTCGTCGAAAACTTGAAGGTGAACGTCCTCTACGTCGAAGGCCGTCCCGTCAGCGTCGAACTGCCCGCCACGGTCGAATTGACCGTTGCCGAGAGCGCCGACGGCGTGAAGGGTGACAGCGCCAATAACGTCCAGAAGCCCGCGAAGCTCGAAACCGGCAAGACGATCAACGTCCCGCTCTTCATCAAGGAAGGCGAAAAGATCAAGATCGACACCCGCACCGGCAACTACATGGGCCGGGCGTAGCCATTTTGGATTCGCGATTTTGGATTTTGGATTGTAATGCGCGCCCGTCGGACGCCTGATTCCAAAATCGCAAATCGAAAGCCGAAATCGAAGAAGACGCAGGCGAAGCTCCGCGCGACGCTCGCCGCGCCCGCCCTCCCCGCCACGGTGCCCACGCGGTGGGTGAAATTCGTCGTCGGGTTGTTCCTGCTGCCGCCGGCATGGATTCTCACGGCGACGTTCTTTTCGGCCTTCACGCGTGCCACGGTGCATGAGCATTTTTGGGCCACCGAGGAATTCTGGTTCTTCGGTCTCGGGCTCGTGTTGTGGCTCGTCGCCTTCCTCGGCCTGCCCCGGCCGCTCTGGATCTACGTCTTCGGCCATGAGCTCACCCATGCCATCTGGGTGTTGCTGCATGGCGGACGGGTGAGTGCGTTCAAGATCACCCCGCAGGGCGGCCACATCCTCACCGACCGCATCAATACCTGGATCGCGCTCGCCCCGTATTTCTTCCCGATCTACAGCCTGCTCGTCATCGCGCTCTACGGCGTGGCGGGCTTGATCTGGAGCCCGGCCGAGCTCGCGCCGTTCCGCCCGCTTCTCTACATGCTCATCGGCGCGACGTGGGCGTTTCACATCACGTTCACCGTGTGGATGATCCCGCGCGGCCAGACCGACCTCACCTACGGCGGCAACTTCTACTCGCTCGTCATCATCTACCTGCTCAATCTCGCCGTGCTCTCGATCTTCCTCATCGCCGCGTCGGAGGGTGTCACCCTCGCAAGCTTCGGGCGCGAGTTGCTCATTCAGGCCGTGGATTTCACCACGCGAACGAACGATCTTTTGCGCCTCATCCGGCCGTGAGCACGGCGCTCGATCACCTGCTTGCCGTGCAGGCGGAATGCGGCGGCGCGATCCCCGTCGAGCGTTACCTCCGCGAGGCGCTTTATCACCCGGAGTTCGGCTACTACGCGCGCAACATCCGCACCGTCGGGCGACGCGGCGACTTCGCCACCTCCGCCAGTCTCGGCGAGGCGCTCGGCTCCGCGCTCGCCCGCTGGTTGTGGCAAAACCGCCTTCCGCACCGCGGCGCGTGGCACGTCATCGAAGCCGGGGCCGGCACCGGCGAACTCGCCCGCACCGTGCTGCGCCGCCTCGGCCTGTGGCGGCGGCGCGGCCTCACCTACCACATCGTCGAGACCTCGCCCGTGCTCCAGGCCGAGCAACGAAAGGCGCTCCCGCAGTTTCGCGTGCAATGGCACGACTCGATGCCCGCCGCGCTCGCGGCGTGCGACGGACGCGCCGTAATTTTCTCGAACGAACTCATCGACGCCTTTCCCTGCCGCCTCTGCGAGTTCCACGACGGCCGCTGGACCGAAATCGGCGTGCGCATCGAGAACGGCCGCGTCCGCGAATGCGCCTTCGATCGCCCGCCGCCCGCGAGCAGCGCCTTCGATGGCGATTTCGAGGACGGACAGCGCGTGGAAGTCCACGCCGCCGCCGCGGAATGGTTCGCCTCGTGGAGCGGTGCCGTGCGCGAGGCGCGACTGCTCACCATCGACTACGGCGACACGACGCCCGCGCTCTATCACCGTCGTCCGCGCGGCACGCTGCGGGCCTATTTTCACCATCAGCGCTACGAGGGCGCGGAGGTTTATCATCGCTTCGGCAAACAGGACCTCACCGCCGACGTCAATTTCACCGACCTGCGTGCGTGGACCGAACGCTGCGGCTGGCGCACGGCCGCGCTGACGACGCAGACGGAATTCCTCGCGGCCCACGGCGCGGTGCGAGCGGGCATGCACGACGCCCAACTCGCGGATCACACCGGCGCGGGCGGCGCCTTCAAGGTATTGGTGCAGGAGAAGGGCGGACCGCCGCCAGAGCGCTTGTCAGTTGGGCAATCTGCGCTGCCGAGTGCGCCGCGCTGAGCGTGATGCGCAGCCGCGCCGAGCCGCGTGCGACGGTCGGGTAACGCACCGCCGGCACGAGCAATCCCGCATCGAGCAATCGCGCCGCTTCCGCGACGGCGGCGGCTTCGTCGCCGACGATGTGCGGGACGATGGCGCTCGTCGCGTCGGATCGGAAGGCATGGAGATTTCTCCACAGCCGTTCGCGGAGGGGTTCGGCCTCGCCCGAGTCGAGGAGGCGCACCGCCTCGGTGGCGGCGGCGGCGGCGGCGGGCGGCGGGGCGGTCGAAAAAATGAAGCTGCGGGCGCGGTTGACGAGAAAATCGATGAGCCGCGCGCTTCCGCAAATTGCCCCGCCCCCAGCGCCGAGCGCCTTGCCGAGCGTGCCCATCTGGATTTCCACGCGATCGGCCACGCCTAGCTCAGCGGCGAGGCCGCGACCATTTGGCCCGAGCACGCCCACGCCGTGCGCCTCGTCCACGAGCAGCCATGCGCCGAAGCGATCCTTCAATTCCACGATCTCACGCAACGGGGCGAGGTCGCCGTCCATGCTGAAGACGCTCTCGGTGACGACCAGCACGTTGGCTTTCGCATAGTTCTCGCGCGCCCACGCGAGCAGACGCTCGAGTTTTTCGAGGTGGTTGTGCGGAAAGACGCGGAGGGTCGCGCCGCTGAGGCGCGCGGCGTCGACGAGGCAGGCGTGGCTGAGCTTGTCGAGAAGGACGACGTCCTCCGCTCCGACGAGCGCGGGGATGGTCCCGAGCGCGGCCGCGTGACCGGTGGCGAAACTGAGCGCCGCCTCGGTGCGCTTGAATCGCGCGAGGGCTGTCTCGAGATCGGCATGCGGAGCCTGCGTGCCGCAAATCAGTCGCGAGGAGCCGGAGCCGGAGCCGAACTGATCGAGCGCGGCGGCGGAGGCGGCGCGCAGGCGCGGGTCGTCGGCGAGGCCGAGGTAATCGTTCGACGAAAAGTTGAGCAACGGGCGACCGTCAACGACGACCTCGACGCCCTGGGCGGAATCGAGCCGGCGCAGCCGACGGCGGAGGTTTTGAGCCTCGATCTCGGAGAGGCGGG
>JGI24033J26618_1000101_pt1 | contig 11956 bp, 10 predicted proteins | sample KBSMisM7withPhiX_FD_26618 | JGI IMG/M metagenome (IMG submission 26618)
GGCGCTCGCGAGGGCCTGCTGCGGGTCCGCGCCGCTCTCACGGACGCCAACCAGAAACTCGAGTTGCGCGTGAACCAACTCGCCACGGCCCTCGTCGAGCGCGATCGCGTGGAAATCCAGCTCCGCCAGGCCAAGGAAGCCGCCGAGGCCGCCGACCGCGCAAAAAGCGAATTCCTCGCCATGATGAGTCACGAGGTGCGCACCCCGCTCAATGGCGTCCTCGGCTTCGCGTCCCTGCTCGAAACGACGCCCCTCGACAACGAGCAGCAAAATTCCGTCGAGATCATCCGTCGCAGCGGGGAATCCCTCCTCGTCATCATCGACGACATCCTCGATTTCTCGAAGATCGAGGCCGGCCGCCTGCGCCTCGCCTCCGAGTCCTTCGATCTAATCGCCTGCGTCAACGAAGCGGTCGAGATTTGCCGGCCGCCGCTCGATAAGAACGTGCGGTTGGACGTCCACATCGACTCCACCGTGCCGACAACAATCGTTGGCGACGTGAATCGTCTGCGCCAAATCCTGATCAATCTCATCGGCAACGGCGTCAAATTCACCCATTCCGGAACCGTCGTCCTGACCGTCGCTCCGGCCGACCGACCCGACATCGTGCGATTCAGCATCACCGATTCCGGCATCGGCATCCCCGTGGAAAAACTCGACCAGCTTTTCAAGCCCTTCAGCCAGGTCGATACCTCGAGCACCCGTCGCTACGGCGGCACCGGCCTCGGCCTCGCGATCTGCCGCAATCTCGTCCGCCTCATGGGCGGCGAAATCGGCGTCGCCAGCGAGCCCGGCGTCGGCTCGACGTTTTTTTTCACGCTCCCGGTCATTTCGGCGGTCGCCCAGCCCGCTCCCGTCCTGGAAGACGTCACTCTCCCCACCATGCCCCTGCGAATTCTTTTGGTGGAGGACATCGAGCTGAACCGGGCCCTCACCGTCGCGATGCTGGCGGAGTTCGGTTGCGAAGCCGATGTCGCCATGGATGGCGAGGAAGCCCTGAAATCCTTCGAGGCCCGCTCCTACGATCTCATTCTGATGGATCTCCGCATGCCGCTCATGGATGGCCTCGCCGCCACCCGGGAAATTCGTCGCCGCGAAAAATCCAACGGCGCCCCGCCGATGCAAATTTACGCGCTCACGGCCAATCTGATGCCGCAGGATCGCGAGGCCTGCTTCGCCGCGGGCATGAACGACATTCTCGCCAAACCCCTGCGCCGCGAAATGCTCGGCGCCGCGCTGGCTCGCGCCACGGCGGCCCTCACGATTTCCTGAATCGACGCGCGCCCCGAATCCGGGTTATTTCGCAAAACGCTGGCGTCACCTCGCCGGCCGACACCTCGATCTCACATGGATAAAATTCTCGTTCACGGCGGCGCCACCTTGAAGGGCAACGTCCGTATCAGCGGTTCGAAAAACTCGGCCCTCCCCATCCTCGCGGCCACGCTGCTCACCCGGGAGCCATGCATCATTCACCGCGTGCCCGATCTCAGCGACATCCACTACATGCTCACGATCCTCAGCGAACTCGGCGCCGAGGTGGAGCGCGCGAGCGGCACCGTCCAGATCAAAGCTGAAACCGTGGGCACCGACGCCCCTTACGACATCGTCCGCAAGATGCGCGCATCCGTCTGCGTGCTCGGTCCGCTGCTTGGCCGCATGCAGGAGGCCACCGTCTCGCTGCCCGGCGGCTGCGTCATCGGCGACCGCCCGGTGGACCTGCATTTGCGCGGCTTCGAGGCCCTCGGCGCGGCCGTGAAAGTGCAGGCCGGCAACGTCAAGGTCCTCGCGCCGGAACTCAAGGGCGCGACGATCAACATGCGCGGCAAATTCGGCTCCACCGTGCTCGGCACCGACAACATTATGATGGCCGCCGTGCTCGCCGAGGGCACCACCGTCATCGACGGCGCGGCCGAGGAACCCGAGGTCGTCGATCTCGCAAATTTCCTCATCGCGATGGGCGCGAAGATCGAGGGCGCCGGCACGCGCCGCATCATCATCGAGGGCGTGAAGGAACTTCACGGCGCGGAGCACACGGTCATTCCCGACCGCATCGAGGCCGGCACCTTTCTCGTCGCCGGCGCAATCGCGGGTGAAAAGGTCACGCTGCAAAAAGTGGACCCCGCGCACTTGCTCTCCGTCACCGAGCCTCTGCAGACGGCCGGCTACGTGATCGAATCCGGCAAGGACAGCGTCTCGATCAGCCGGAACGGCTCCAGCCATCCGCTCGAGCTCGAGACCCAGCCCTTTCCGGGTTTCCCCACCGACATGCAGGCGCAAATGTGCGCGCTGCTCGCGACCTCGGAAGGCATCAGCGTCATCACCGAGCACGTCTTCCCCCAGCGCTTCATGCACATTGCCGAACTCAAGCGCATGGGCGCGAATATCGAGCTGCAAGGCGCCACCGCCGTCATCAATGGCGTCGAACAGCTCAGCGGAGCGCCCGTGATGGCGAGCGATCTGCGCGCAAGCGCAGCGCTCGTTCTCGCCGGCCTTACCGCCGACGGCACGACCGAGATCAACCGCGTCTATCACATCGACCGCGGCTACGAGAGCATCGACGAGAAATTGAACCAGCTCGGCGCCAACATCGAGCGCGTCAAGGGCTCGAAGTAAGAACGCTTTTTTCAATCGCCGTCTTGCCAAACCGGAGTATGGCCGTAAGTATGGCCATATGAAAACCACTCTGGAAATCGACGAGAAAAAGCTCGAGCGGATCATGAAATCCACGGGCCTGAAGACACGGAAAGAGGCGGTGGACTGGGCGTTGACGGAGGCCGAGCGGATCGCGACCATCAATCGGATCGCCAAGGAACCTTGGGATGCCGAGGCTTGGAAAGATGCCGTTGACCCGGATTACGACATCATCGCCCTTCGAGGTTCCGTTCGTGTTTCGAATCCGAAATGAGCGAAGACCTCCTGGTGGATTCCGCCATTTACATCGATTTGATTCGGGCTGGCGTGAATGTCCGCCAGCACCTCATCGCCCACCTTCGCGCCGGACGCCTCTATAATTGCGGAATCGTGCGAGCCGAGGTGCTGCGGGGCATGAAAACGCCCGGAAAGCGCGACGACCTGGAGGCCTTCTTCGACATCATTCCCGAGATTCCGACCGACGCGCGACTCTGGCACTATGTCGCGCATCTCGGCTGGGAGCTGGGCCGGCAGGGCAAGTGGCCGCCCGTCACCGACCTTGCCATCGCCGCCTGCGCCCTTCGAATCGGAGCGAGTCTCGTCTCGCCCGACGCCCATTTCGCCGACATTCCCGGCCTGAAGGTTCTTTCCGATATCCCGCAGTAATCTCTACTCCGCCGCCGGCGCGAGCGCGTTGAGGATGTGCCGGTTGAAATGGATCGGCAACTGCTCCGCGTGGCGAATGTAACGGCCGCGCGACGGGCGTCCACCGATCAGTCCCTGCTGCACGGCATCGGTGAGTTCGTCGTCCTCGTTGCCGACTTCCTCGTTGAAGGCCATCAGCTCCTTCGCCCAGGCCTCGTCCACGCCCGCGCCGAAATATTGCTCGGAGAATCCCTGCGCGCGATTCGCGCCCAGCGGCAGCCACACGTCGATCGAGAGATTCGGGAAGCCGGGATTGATGTTGATCGTGAAGTTCGGGAAGAGCCAATGATACTGCGCCTGCTTGATCGCTCCGGCGGCCGCGTATTTCGGCTTTTTGCCCTCACCACTGAGCGCGGATTCCTTGACGTGCGCGATCTGGCTGGAGAACCACTCGTGCGGCTGGAGCACGTAGGCATCGGGATCGACGTCGATCATCTGGCTGAATCCAGGGTGCGCGATCGCGCAGTGGTAGCACTCGAGATAATTCTCGAGCATCACCTTCCAGTTCGCCTTCGCCTGCCACTCGGAGCGGCCGTGAAATTCGAGATCGGTCAGCACGAGTCCGCTGTCCGCGATGATCTCCGGCAGCCGGCCGAGCGTTTGCGTGAGCGGCGCAGCGTCCGCGTCGAGATTCACGAAGACCCACGGTCCCCACATGTCCACTTTCGCCGGCAGCAGGCCGAACTCCTCCTTGCAAAAATCCGCGTCGCCTTCCGCGCGCGGGGCGCCCTTGAGCGAGCCGTCGAGACCGTAGGACCAGCCATGGTAATGGCAGAGCATGATCTTTTTGTTACCGCAGCCCTCCATCACGAGATGGCGGCGATGCCGGCAGACGTTCACGAAAGCGTTGAGGCCTTCGGCCGCGCGCGTCACGACGACCGGCGTGCGTCCGACCGTTCCGGTGACGTAATCACCGAGGTTCGCGACCTCCGCCGCACGGCAGAAATACTGCCAGCTCTTGTGAAAAAGGTGCGTGTATTCGAGCTCGGTGATGGCGGTGTCCGTATACCACTCGGCGGGGAAACCCACGCCTTGTTCGAGGTCGGCTTTGAGGGTGGCGATCGTGGCGGCGGTGATGGGGCTCATTTTGGATGGATGTTGGGATTGGAGAAAATATGTCAGACGGCGGGAGCGGTGCTGGAAACGGGACGGGGTTTGAAGCTCCACCAAAGCAGCGGCACGGCGGAGGCCAGGATGACGCCCAATGCGACGAAGCCGACCAGCAGCGAGAAATGCTCGGCGAGCGGTCCGGTGATGAAGTCGCCGCCGATCATTCCGAGCGCGTAGGCAATGTTGAAGACCGCATAGACCGACGCATAGGCGCCCGGGGCGCAGCGATCCGCCGCGTCCGCCAGCTCGGCGAGCGTCGGATTCATCGCGAAGGCGTAGGCAATGCTCACGACGCACAACAACGCGGTCGTAAGCCAGACGTTCGGCGAAAGGATGAGCAGCGGCATGCCAACGGCCATGAGCAGCAGGCCGAACGCGATCGTATCGCGCAGTCCACGGCGTTCGGCCATGGTTTGCACGGGCGTGGTGACGAGCGCGTAGGCCACGCCGGCCGCGGTGAAGAGCAATCCGACCATCGTCGGAGAAACCTGGAATTCCTTGGCGAGATGCGCCGGCAGGTGCGGCTCAATCACGCCCCAGCCCGCCGCAATGAGCGCAATCACGAGGGCCGCGACGAGCACGGAACGGTCGCGCAGCAGGATCGGTAGCGGATTGGAAACACGAGCCCGCGCGCAATCCCATGGCAGCAGCGTAAACCGCAGCGCGAAATCCACGAACACGATGCCGACCGCCAGCCAGAACGGCGCGTAATATCCCGCGACGTCGTAAAGCGCCCCGCCCACGAGCGGACCGATGAGCGAACCCGCCGTCATGCCCACCATCGAGAGACCCATCTTCTGCACGCGATCCTCGGGATAACTCTCCGCCACGACCGCAAGGCCGGCCGTCCACGTCGCAGCGGCCGCTCCGCCCTGCAAAATTCGCGCGAGCATGAGCACCCAGAAATTCGGCGCGAAGGCGAAGATGAGCGTGGCGACCAGTTGAAGCACGACGCCAGCCAGCAGCGGACGCTTGCGGCCAATGCGATCGGCGAGCACTCCGCAAAGCGGCGTGAAAAGCAGCACGCCCAGCGCGTAGCCCGCGTAGAGCATGCCGAGCGCGGATTCCGATGTGACGCCCGCTGGCGAGAGCGCCGTGAGCGGCACGACGATGCCGTAGAGAAACGAGTCCGAAAAAATGCCAAAGCCGACGGCGACCATCGGCCGGAGGGAACGGGGCGTCTTCCCTAAGGATGCGGGGTTCTCAGCCACAAGGTTCCTTGTAGCCGGACTCCCGACGATTCCAACGCAAAATCGCGAGCCGAAAGATTTCGGCGGGAGCCTACTCCGACTGCAAATGAACCGCCGGCTCTTCCACGCGCGGAGTCAGCCGATTTCCCATAATGATGCGCGCGCAGGTGTTCCAGCGCAGCAGCGCGTCGTCATTTCCGGCGGGGCGCAAGGCTTCCGCCTCTTCGTAATGGTCCATCGCCTCGCGCAGATATTCGTAGGCGTCATGACTCGACCCGGGATTCTGCGGCTGGAGCTGCGCCTTGGCGCGACGCTCGCAAATGATGCCCGCAAAGTAGGCGCGCTCATAGGCGCTCCGCAGGCGGGGCAGAACTTCCTGCGCCTTGGTCACGCCGACCGCGTAGCCTTTACCGAAGCGGTCCGTGAGCGCGAGCACGAGCATCACCAAGGCCGGCTGGTTCTCGGGATCGATGAGCAGCACATCGTGGCAGATGCTCTCGGCCTGCGCCGGTTCGCCCAGGGTGCGATAAAGGGCCGCCTTTTCGATCGCCGCGGGAATCGCCTCGGGATGCAGGCGCTTGAGTTCAAACGTCGGCGTCATTTTTTGTTTCCTCGCAAAATTTTCCAGAGCCAGCCAAGCGGATCGTAGAACTCGTCCACCACGCGCTCCTTGAGCGGGATGATCGCGTTGTCCGTGATCGTGATGTGCTCGGGGCAGACCTTCGTGCAGCACTTCGTGATGTTGCAGTAGCCGATGCCGTGCGCCTGTTTCAGCTCGGGCACGCGATCCTCGGTGTCGAGCGGGTGCATCTCGAGCGCGGCGGTATAGACGAGAAAGCGCGGACCAATAAATTCCTCGTGCTTGTTGTGATCGCGCAGCACGTGGCAGACGTCCTGGCAGAGGAAGCACTCGATGCACTTGCGGAACTCCTGCACGCGATCGATGTCCTCCTGCTGCATGCGCCACGTGCCGTCCGCCGCCTGCGGCGCGCAGGGCTTGAAGGGCTTGATCTTCTTTTTGACGCGAAAATTCCACGAGACGTCCGTGACGAGATCACGCAGCGAGGGAAACGCCTTCATCGGCGTGATCGTCACCGGCTGGTCGAGCGGAATCTGGTCCATCCGCGTCATGCACATGAGCTTCGGCATGCCGTTGATTTCCGCGGAGCACGAGCCGCACTTGCCCGCCTTGCAATTCCAGCGGCACGCGAGGTCGTTCGCCTGCTCGGCCTGAATTTTATGCACGACGTCGAGCACGACCATGCCTTCGGTGACTTCCGTCGGGTAATCGACGAGCTTCCCGCCGGTGGCGTCGCCGCGCCAGATGCGAAAGAGAACGCTTTTCATTTCATCTCCTCGATGACTTGTTTGAGCTCCTCCGGCATTTCGGGGATGGCCTCGCGCCGCAGCTGCATCGAGCCGTCCGGGCCCTTCCAGGCGATAATGTTCATCTTCGCGGCCTCGGGATCCTTCTCGGGAAAATCCTCGCGGAAGTGGCCGCCGCGGCTTTCCTTACGCTCGAGTGCGCAACGCGTGACCGCTTCGGACACCGTGAGCAGGTGCTTCAAATCGAGCGCCGTGTGCCAGCCGGGATTGTATTCGCGATGCCCATAGACCGCGGTCTGCCCGGCGCGTTCCCAAAGTTTGCCGAGGCCGTCGAGCGCCTGCGTCATCTCGTCCTCGCGGCGCACGATGCCGACCAGCGCCTGCATCATCTTCTGCAAATCGTGCTGCACCTGATACGGCCCTTCGGCGCTGCCGCCGGATTTCTCGCCGCGCTCGAAAGGCGCGAGCGCCTCGGCCGCGGCCGCCTCGATCTCCGCATCACTCAACGCGACGGCGGAATTTTCCTTTGCAAACTTTGCGGCGTATTCGCCGGCGCGCTTGCCGAAGACGAGCAGGTCGGAAAGCGAATTTCCGCCGAGGCGGTTCGCCCCGTGCAGACCGGCCGCGCATTCGCCCGCGGCAAAGAGTCCCGGCACCGAGGTCATCTGCGTGTCGCCGTCCACCCGCACGCCGCCCATGATGTAGTGCGTTGTCGGACCGACCTCCATCGGCTCCTTCGTGATGTCGAGATTCGCGAGCTGCATGAATTGGTGATACATGCTCGGCAGCTTCTTTTTGATGTGCTCGGGCGCGTTCGCGATCTTTTCCTTGATCCACGCGATGTCCAAAAATACGCCGCCGTGCGGGCTGCCGCGACCGGCCTTCACCTCGCGCATGATGCACCGCGCCACGTGGTCGCGCGTGAGCAATTCCGGGGGCCGGCGGGCGTTCTTGTCGCCGGTCACGTAGCGCCAGCCTTCCTCCTCGTTGTCCGAGGTCTGCGCTTTGTAGTTGTCCGGAATGTCGTCGAACATGAACCGCTTGCCGTCCTTGTTTCGCAGCACGCCGCCCTCGCCGCGCACGCCTTCCGTCACGAGAATGCCCATCACGCTCGGCGGCCAGACCATGCCGGTCGGGTGGAACTGGATGAACTCCATGTCGAGCAGTTCCGCGCCGGCGTGGTAGGCCAGCGAATGCCCGTCGCCGGTGCCTTCCCACGAGTTGCTCGTGACTTGATAGGCCCGGCCCGCGCCGCCCGAGGCGACCACCACGGCCTTCGCCTTGAAGACCTTGAACCGTCCCCGCTCGCGGTCGTAGCCAAACGCGCCGACGACGCGGTCGCCCGACTTCAGCAGCGTGACGATGGTGTATTCCATGTGGACGGTGATGCCCTGATGGACGCCGTGATCCTGCAACGTGCGGATGAGCTCCAGGCCGGTGCGATCCCCAACGTGCGCCAGCCGCGGATAACGATGCCCGCCGAAATTGCGTTGAAGAATTTTGCCGTCCTTCGTGCGATCGAACACCGCGCCCCACGACTCGAGCTCATGCACGCGCTCGGGCGCCTCCTTGGCGTGGAGCTCGGCCATGCGCCAGTTGTTCACGTATTGGCCGCCGCGCATCGTGTCCGCGAAATGCACCTTCCAGTTGTCGCGGTCATCGACGTTGCCCATCGCCGCCGCCATGCCGCCCTCGGCCATGACGGTGTGGGCTTTCCCGAGCAGCGATTTGCAGACCAGGCCGACGGTCACACCCGCGGCGGAGGCTTCGATGGCCGCGCGCAGTCCCGCGCCGCCAGCGCCGATCACCAGCACGTCGTATTCAAAAGTTTCGTAGTTGGTCACAAGGGAGAAAGGCGGAGGTTAAAAAAGACGGAAGTCGTGCCAGACGCCGGTCGCGCACAGGCGGATGTAAACGTCGGTGAAGCCGACCCAGAACAGGCTGATCCACGCCCACATCATGTGTTTGCGGTTCAGGCAGCTCACGGCGTTGTAGCACGAGTGGCACGGGGACTTGGAAAGCCGGTCCGCAAAGCCGCCAATGAGATGACGCAACGAGTGGCAGCCAAACGTGTAGGCGGCAATGAGGACGACGTTGAGTGTCAGCACGATCGTGCCCACGCCGACACCGAAATGCTTCCCGCCCGCGGCATCGGCAAACCACATCGCGCGCCAGGCGTCATGCCCGAGGATGAGGATGAACACCACCGCGATGTAGAGAAAATAGCGGTGGGCGTTTTGCAGGATGAGCGGAAGGTATTGCTCGCCGAGGTAGGTTTTACGCGGCTCGCCGACCGTGCAATTGAGCGGGTCCATCCAGAACGCCTTGTAATACGCGCCGCGGTAATAGTAGCAGGTGAAGCGAAATCCCGCCGGCGCCCACAGCACGAAAAACGCCGGGGAAAACGCCATCCACGCCGGCCACCAACCGGGCTTCGGCCCGAAGAGCGCATGCGGCGACGCGCCAAAAATTTCCGGCGAATAGAAGGGCGAGAGGTAGTCCGCGCCGCCGCCGTCGAACCAGTAATTCGCGTTCTGAAACGCCGCCCACGTCGAATAGATGATGAAGGCCGAGAAGCCGAGAAAGACGAGGATCGGCTGCATCCACCAGGCATCGCGGCGGAGGGTTTGCCCGAAGGGCGCTTGCTTCAATGAGACATCGGCGGAAGGCATGGATTTCCGAGGTGCGGAGGGTTGCCCGCTTGCATACCGGCGCGGGAGGGACGTTTCAAGCGCCGAACAAGTAAAACACCGCCAGGATGACAGATTGTTCACCTCCGCGGGAATGCCTTGTCAGTCCGCGGCGTTTCTTCGATAGACGAGGCCCATGGTGAAAGACCGCTTTCCGTGATCTGCCAACTTCGGGCGTCGCCATTTTCTCGCTGTCTGTCCTTCGGATTCATCGTCCTCTCCTTCGGCGCAACCGCTCGCGCCCAGTATCTTTTCGACGCCACGAAGGCCGAGATGGCCGGAAACGCGGATTGGGTGATCGACGCCAATCTGCACAATCTCGACGTCACCAACGGCAATGGCAGCGGCACGATTGGCGGCAACGAATCGAATCCCGCCGCCATCCCCTCGCCCGCGGCCTCGGGCATCACCAGCTCGACGAGCGAGACCTACTGGACCGGCGCCCTGTCCAGCTGGGCCGTCACCCTCATCAAGGATGGCGCCACCTCCGTCTCGACCCTCCCCTACAACGGCGCGATCACCTACGGCGTTTCCGGCAATTCGCAGGACCTCTCGCACTACAAGGTCTTCGTGCTCGACGAGCCGAACATCCTTTTCACCAGCGCCGAAAAAATCGCCCTCCTGAGCTTCGTCTCCCACGGCGGCGGCCTCTTTCTCATTTCCGACCACACCGGTTCCGACCGCAACAATGACGGCGCGGACTCCGTGGAGGTGCTCAACGACTTCCTCTCCGACGGCGGCGTCAATCCGTTCGGCGTGACCGTCAACTCCAATGACCTCAACATCAGCAACGCCAGCGCTGATGCCAGCGCCGCCGATCCCCTCACTCACGGCGTCGCCGGCACGGTCACGAATTTCACCTATCACGACGGCGCCTCGCTCACTATTTCCATCGCCGCCAACGCAAGTGTGAAAGCCGCCGTCTGGACCACCTCCACGCACTCTAATGGCAACGTCATGGCCGCCTACGGCACCTACGGTCTGGGGCGTTTCGTGATCATTGGCGACAGCTCCCCCGCCGACGACGGCACCGGCGATTCGGGCGACACCCTCTCCAACGGTTGGGGCGAATCCGGCGCGCAAAACGGCGCCCTCATCACGAATGCCTCGCTCTACCTCGCCGTCCCGGAGCCACCCTCCCTCGCCCTGCTTGCCATTGCTGCGACGGTCCTCGGCCTTTCCCGACGCGCTCGGTTACGGTCAGCCCGCCAGCCCAGCGCTTCCTGATTCCTTCCGGCGCGGATTGCTGCCATGGTCCCCGCCATGCTCTTGCGCGCCTCTTGCGTTTTCCGCATCGCCTTCCCGCTGCTCGCGGCGGCCATTTCCGTCTCGCCACTGCGAGCCGGGCTGCAAGTCGATTACACGAATCTCGAGGACAACGCGAACGACTACGACACCTCCGGCGCGAACAATCCGCTCACCCTGAACGTCGGTGGCACCGACACCGCGACGCAAAGCGGCGATCTCACCGGCACCGGCGGCATCATCAAGATCGGCGCCGGTTCCCTCACCCTCACCGGCAGCAACACCTACGCGGGCAACACGACCTTGAACGCCGGCACGCTGCGCCTCTCGAGCCTGAGTTCGTTCGGCAACGGCGATGGAATTTTGACGATCAATGGCGGCACGCTCGGCAATGCCGCGGTCGATGACGTCGCCACCATTTTCAACAACGTGGTCGTCACCCAGGACTTCGCGATCGACGCGCAGGGTGTCTCCTCGGGCACCGTGGAATTCGTCGGCGACGTCGATCTCGGCGCCGCCGCCACGCGCACCATCACGCTCACGTCCGATGGCCTCGCCTGCTTCGGCGGAATCCTCTCGGGCCAGAATCTGGACTTCGTGACGACCGCTCCCGCGAGCCAGGCCATGTTCTGTGACACGGCCTCGAACACCTTCACCGGCACGCTGCGCGTCGGCGCCGGCGTTTCGCTCGAGCTGCTCAAGGTCGCGGACGGCATCGCCATCTCCGGCAACCTCCAGGTCGACGCCGGCGGCAGCGTCCTCATCTCGAACGAAGGCCAGTTCGCGCCGACCAGCCACGTTACGATCAACGGCAGCGCCCACCTTTCCCAAACCTCCGGCACCAACACCTTCGCCACGCTTTCCGGCGCGGGCGCCATTTCCGCCGACGCCGACTTCGCCGACGCGAACACTCTCGAAGTCAAATCCGGCGCCTTCGACGGCACGCTCACCGAAAACGGCGGCACCCTCAAGCTCAGCAAAACCGGCTCCGGAATCCTCACCCTCACCGGCGCGAGCCACTACACCGGCGGCACCAGGATCGACGGCGGCACCCTCGTC
>JGI24033J26618_1000102_pt1 | contig 11924 bp, 10 predicted proteins | sample KBSMisM7withPhiX_FD_26618 | JGI IMG/M metagenome (IMG submission 26618)
CTCCGCCGAGGATGAGCAATTCGTCGATGAGCTCGGGGCGGCGGACGACGTTGAGCGTGCGGAGGCCGAGGCGGCGGGCGAGTTGAATGACGCAGCGGCCGACGCCGGAGTTCGCGGCGTTTTGCACGACCCAATCGCCGGGTGCGAGTCGCGCGAAGTCGTGCAGCAGCGCGTAGGCGGTGGGCGGATTCACCGTGATCATGCTGGCCTGTTGCGGATCGACGCCGGCGGGCAGGGGAACGACGCGGTCGGCCGGGACGTTGCGTGCCTGGCACCACGAGCCGGCGCCGAGCGGTGCGGCGAGGTCGCCGAGGCGAAGCGTGGTGACGGCCGCACCGAGGGCGGCGACGCGCCCGACGCCTTCATTTCCGAGGATCGCGAGGAGATCGGGGAGCTGGCCGTAGGTACCCTCGATGACGTTGAGGTCGGCGGGATTGACCGGCGAGGCCAGCATTTCCAGGCGCACCTCGTCGGGAGCGGGCGGCGCGAGGTCGAGTTCGTCGAGGGAAAGGACCTCGGAGGCCCGGCCGAAGGCGTGGAGGCGGGCGGCAAGCATGCCTCAATAAACGAGCCTGCGACCGGGCGCGGCAAATGCTATTTTCCAGGCATGGACGCGCTGCAGGGAATTCGCGGATTGGTTGTGGATCTCGACGGCACGCTCTACGTGGGCGACGAGGTTTTGCCCGGGGTAAAGACGGCGCTCGAAGCGCTGCGCGAGGCCGGCATGCCGATGCGTTTTCTCACGAACACGACAAGCAAGCCGCGGAGCGAAATCGTGGCGCGGCTGGATCGCATGGAACTCGGCATCGCGGCGGACGAGATTTTCACCGCCCCGCGCGTGGCGGCATCGATCCTGCGACAGCGCGGCGTGAAGCGGGCGCACTTTTTGCTGAAAGCGCCGGTCATTGCAGACATGGAAGGCATCGAGCCCGTCGAGGCGGGCGCCGAGGCCGTGGTGATCGGGGATATCGGAGACGAGTTGAGCCCGCAACGGCTGAACCGCGCGTTTCGATTGCTGCTCGACGGGGCGGCGTTTTATGCGCTGGCGGAGAATCGGATGTATCGCCGCGCGGATGGTATGCGGCTGGATGTCGGAGCATTCGTGCGCGCGCTCGAATACGGCAGTCGCCGGCAGGCAACGCTGCTCGGCAAGCCCGCGCCGGCGTTCTTCAAGACGGCGGTCGAGGCGCTCGAGTTGTGGCCGGAGGAAGTGGCCTCTATCGGCGATGACCTCGAGGGCGATGTCGGCGGCGGCCAGGGCGCGGGCCTGCGCGGCGTGCTGGTGCGCACGGGAAAGTTCCGCGCGGAAGACCTGCGGACGGCGTCGATCATGCCCGACGTGGTGATCGACTCCTTTGCGGACGTGCCGGCGGCGTTACTTACGGCGTGACGTTCGTTCAGGCCGTCTGCATGTAGGGCAGCGCCGCGGCGGTTTCCTTCACGGCCGGCACGCCTTCCAGGAGGTCGGCGATGGCGTCCCATTTGCCGCCGATGAGGACTTCGCGGGCGTGGCCGGGCAGGGCGGCCTTGAAATCCATGTCGGCGATGCTGACCTTGCCTTCGGTGACGTCGACGGTGACTTCAGCCTGTGGATCGGCCTCGACAAGCGCGGCGACGGCGGCGATGTCGGCCTGACTCATGACCATGCATGGGATGCCGAGGGTGGTGGAATTGCCGAAGAAGATTTCGGCGAAGCTCTCGGCGATGATGGCGCGGAAGCCGTAGCGGTAGAGCGCCTGCGGAGCGTGTTCGCGCGAGCTGCCGCAGCCGAAGTTCGAGCCGGAGAGCAGGATGCTGGCGCCGGCGAAGCGGGGATCGTTGAGCGGGTGGTCGGTTTTTTCGCCGGTCGTGGGATCGACGCGCACGTCGATGAACGCGAATTCGCCAAGACCGTCGAACGTGACGCATTTCATGAAACGCGCGGGGATGATGCGGTCAGTATCGATGTCGTCGCCGGGGACGTAGATTGCCGTGCCGCCGACCTGGGTGATTTTTGCGAGAGACATTTTTAGGGCAGTTGAGAGTTGAGAGCTGAGGGTTGAGAGGATAGCGGCACGCGTTCGAGGTGGAAACCGGCTTTTTCGAGGGCGGTGAGCACGCCGCGGGGGCCCTGCAGGTGCGCGGCGCCGAGGGCGAAGAAGAAGGAGGTGCCGGACTGGGCGCGGAGTTTTTGGACGATGCGTTGCGTCATACGCACGTTGCGCTGGTAGAGCAGGCGGTCGAGGAGCTTGGCGGAAAGGGCGGGGTGGTTGCCGGCGGTGTCGATCTTGTTAAGTTCCGTCACGAGCGTGTCGAGGTCGCCGGCGAGATAGAGCGCGGCGAGGCGGTCGGAGAGATTGGTGCCGCTCGTGCGGGCGTCGTGAAGTTGGGCGAGCGTATCCTCGACGAGCGCGGACTGTTCGGCGTCGGTGAGGTCGTCGAAAATGGAGAGTTGTTCGGTGGGAGTCTCGAGGCCGCCGACGGTTTTTCCCGCGGCCGCGGCATTCTGAAAGATTGTCAGATCGAGCGCGAGGGTGCCGGGAAAACGGACCGCGTCGTCGAGTTCAAGCAGCGAGACGGCGGCCGCCCACGGGCGCAGCTGGGTCCACATCGCGGCGGGGACATTGGAGTCGCCGCTGCGTGTGAATTCGGCTTTCAGCGCTGCGGTGAGCTTGGGACCGAGGATGCCGGAGAGCGTCTTGCCAGCGGGCAGCATGAGGTGCGGAGAAATTTCGAGGATCGTCGCGGAGTCCATCGGAATCTCGGTGTAAACGGCATCGGCGCGATCCAGTGCGGCTTGCACGGCGGCCGGCGGCGTGGCGACGTCGGGACGTGCGAGATGGATGGTGCCGAAAATCCACGACGGGGCTTTGGCGCCTTCGATTTTCCAGAGGAAAGGAGCGCCAGTGCCAATTTTGGATTTTGGATTTTGGATTTTGGATTGCTCCCGTGGCGCGTCGGCGTTCGCAAAGCCAGCCACGAGCAGACAGGCCAACGCGGCGAGGTGAGGCGAGCGCCGCAGCCAATCCAAAATCCAAAACCTAAAATCCAAAATCGTCACGCAAGTCCGAAGACCTCGCGGGCGTCAGCGATTTCGCCGGTGACGGCGGCGGCGGCGACCATGAGCGGGCTCATGAGCACGGTGCGGCCGGTCGGAGAGCCCTGGCGGCCCTTGAAGTTGCGATTGCTGGAGCTGGCGCAGAGCTGTTCGCCGACGAGTTTGTCGGGGTTCATGCCGAGGCACATCGAGCAGCCGGCGCCGCGCCATTCGAAGCCGGCGTCGCGGAAGATTTCGGCGAGGCCGAGGGATTCCGCGATGGCGGAGACGCCCTGCGAGCCGGGGACGACGATGGCTTTCACGCCGGGGCTGACCTTGCGGCCCTTGAGGTAGGTGGCGACTTCCTGAAGATCGCTCAGGCGGCCGTTCGTGCAGCTGCCGAGGAAGGCGACGTCGACTTTCGTGCCCTTGATGGGAGCGCCGCCGGTGAGGTGCATGTGCGCGAGGGCCTCGACGCCGGTGGCTCGATCCTTCTCGGGCATTTCCTCGGGCGTCGGCACGGTCTCGTGAATGAACACGGCCTGGCCGGGGTTGATGCCCCACGTGACGGTGGGCGCGATGTCTTCCGCGTTGTAAACAACGACGTCGTCATACACGGCGTCGGCATCGCTCGCGAAGCTGCGCCAGCGCTCGACGGCGGCGTCCCATTCCGCGCCCTTCGGTGAATACGGGCGGCCTTTTAGATAAGCGAAGGTGGTTTCGTCGGGATTCACGTAACCGACGCGCGCGCCGCCCTCGATGGACATGTTGCAGACGGTCATGCGCTCCTCCTGCGTGAAATTATCGAACGTCGTGCCGGCGTATTCGTAGGCGTAGCCGAGGCCTCCGTTCACGCCGAGCTTGCGGATGATGTGGAGGATGACGTCCTTCGCATAGACGCCGGGCTTGAGTCGGCCGTTGACCTCGACGCGGCGGACCTTGGGTTTGCCGATGGCCATCGTTTGCGTGGCGAGCACGTCGCGCACCTGGCTGGTGCCGATGCCGAAGGCGATCGCGCCAAACGCGCCGTGGGTGCTCGTATGGGAGTCGCCGCAGGCGATGGTGGTGCCGGGTTGCGTGATGCCCTGCTCGGGGCCGACGATGTGGACGATGCCCTGCTTGCCGGTGGGCAGATCGAAAAATGTGACGCCGCTTTCGGCGCAGTTTTTGCGCAGGGCCTGGATCATTTCCTCGGCGAGCGGGTCGGAGAAGGGCTCCTCGCGTTCGTCGGTGGGCACGATGTGATCAACGGTCGCGAACGTGCGGTGCGGCATGAGGACCTTCAATCCGAGATCGCGCAGCATGCCGAAGGCCTGCGGGCTGGTGACCTCGTGAATCAAGTGGGTGCCGATTAGGAGCTGGGTCTGACCGTTCGCCAGTTCCCGCACCGAATGAGCCTGCCACACTTTGTCCAACAACGTCTGTTTCATAGAGCCGGCCAGCATAGAATCACTCCGCGCACTCTGCAAGCCGTGGCGCGCGGGCGGCGTTCAAAACGTGGCCGGGAGAAGGCCGTCGGTGGGACTTGTCTTTTCCGAGGCCTATGGTGAAAGTGAAGGGGAAGTTTTCCCCCACCGCATGGCCATCGATAACTCAGAGCACTGGCATCTCAAAAAGCACGACAACGGCGAGGAATTCGGCCCGCTGCCGTTCAGCCGCATTCTCGAATGGGCCGGCACCGCGCAGATTGCGCCGCAGGATTCCGTCTCGACCGACGGCTTCGTGTGGACGAAGGCGCCGATGATTCCCGAGCTGGGGATGGATTGGATCGTGAAGCTCGAGGGCGATCACTATTACGGCCCGACGACGATTGGCGCGCTGCTCGAGTTCCTGGAAAATCGCGAGATCGACGGAAATACCGTCATTCTCGATTGCTGCTCGGGCGAAGAGATGGCGTTCAAAGATGCCACGTTTTTTCCGGCCGCCGACACGTCGGCGGGCGAGGACGGCTCGACGAATCAAGGTCCCTCGCGAGGCATCATCCGCCTGGGCCTGCAGAAGCGCATTCGCGAGCTGGAGGTTGGGCTGCTCGAAAAGCGCCGGCAACTCGACATGGCGGCGGACACGATTCATCGCCTCGAAACGCGGGTGCGGGAACTCGAAGCGCGGGTGCGCGAACTGAGCGGTTTTTCGGCGCGGAGCTGACGTGGAGTCGGCGGGACGCGAACGCATCTTTCTTTACGGAACGTTGCGCCGAGGCGCGTCGCGCGATGTGCTCGCGCATTACGCGGGGGTGGAATTCGTTGCGTCGGCGCGGGTGCGCGGCGTGCTCTATGATTTGGGCGATTACCCGGGGCTGCGGTTGGACGCGGCTGCGAGCTGGGTGCACGGCGAGGTATTTGCCGTCGACGGCGCCACGCTCGCGGGGCTGGACGAATGGGAGGGAATCGATCCGGTGGCCCCGGAGGCAGGGGAATACCGGCGGGNGCGCGTGGCGGTCCAGCGCGACGATGGCGCGGTGGAATCGTGCTGGGCCTACGAGATTCGTGCGGCCCGGTGCGAATCGGCACAGGTGATCGCTTCCGGCGACTGGCTGGCCCCCTGACGAGGGGAGCGCGCCACGGTTGCGGCGAAAATGAAGGGGATTCATCATCGCGGGCGCGATGTTTCGCCGGATTTGGCAAACGGGACTTGCCAACCGGCGGGGGCTCTCATTTGCTCTTCCGAATTCATTTACCGACCCATGAGTATCGATATCGACTCCCTTTCGCTTGCCTGCCGCGATGCCCGCGGCCTCGCCCTTGACGCCGTCACCGCCTGCAAATCCGGCCATCTCGGCCTGCCGCTGGGCGCCACCGAGATCGGCGCTGCGCTTTACGGCCACGCTCTTTCGCACAACCCCGACGACAAGGATTGGATCAATCGCGACCGTTTCATTCTCTCCGCCGGCCACGGCTCGATGTTCCTTTATTCGTGGCTGCATCTTTCCGGCTACGACCTCTCGCTGGACGATCTCAAGAACTTCCGCCAGCTCCACAGCAAGACTCCCGGCCACCCCGAGCATTTCGAGACGCCCGGCGTCGAGGCGACCACGGGGCCGCTCGGCCAAGGCGTGTCCAACGCCGTCGGCTACGCCATGTCCGGCAAGATGAGCGAGGCGAAGTTCAACACCGCCGAGCACACGATCTTCGACCACCACATCGTCTGCCTCGCGGGTGACGGCTGCCTGCAGGAAGGCATTGCGGCGGAGGCTTCGGCCCTCGCCGGTCACCTCGGGCTCGATAATCTGATCCTCTTCTACGACTCCAACAACGTCACCCTCGACGCGATGGGCCCCGTCTCGCAGAGCGAAGACACCGCCGAGCGCTACAAGGCCTACGGCTGGGAAGTTCACGAAATCGACGGGAACAACCTCGCCGAGGTGATTGCGACATTCGAGAAGGCGAAGGCCGCGACCGGCAAGCCGCAGTTCATCATCGCGAAGACGATGATCGGCAAGGGCATTCCGGAGGTCGAAGGCACGAACAAGGCCCACGGCGAGGCCGGCGTGAAATTCGCGGACGCCGCCCGCAAGGGGCTCGGCCTGCCCGAAGAGAAATTCTACGTCGATCCGAAGACGCGCGAGTATTTTGCCGCGCACAAGGAATCGCTCAAGGCCGCCTACGCCGAGTGGCAGAAAACCTTTGCCGCGTGGGAAGCCGGCAATGCCGACCTCGCGAAGGAATTGGCCGACGCCAAGGCGGGCAAGGTGCCCGATCTGCTCGCGGTCATCCCCGAGTTCAAGGCCGACGAATCCATCGCCACCCGCAAGGCCGGCAGCGTCGTCCTCCAGCCCATCGCGAAAGCCATGCCGCTGCTCGTGAGCGGCAGCGCGGATCTGCACGGCTCCACGCTCAACTACATCGAGGGCGCCGGAAACTTCGACCGGCAAAACCGCGAGGGCCGCAACATCCACTTCGGCATCCGCGAGCACGCGATGTGCGGCATCATGAACGGCTTCGCCTACGACGGCATCTTCCGCCCGAGCGGCGCGACGTTCCTCGTCTTCAGCGACTACGGCCGTCCGTCGATCCGCCTCGCCGCGCTCTCGAAACTGCCCTGCGTCTATATCTTCACGCACGATTCCGTCGGCGTGGGCGAGGATGGCCCGACGCACGAGCCCGTGGAAACGGTCGCCGCCCTGCGCGCGATCCCCGGCCTCGACGTCATCCGCCCCGGCGATCCCGAGGAAACCGCCGGCGCGTTTGCCGCGGCCTTCGAGAAGACCGACGGCCCGACGATGCTCGTGCTCTGCCGCCAGAACATTCCCACGCTCGCGGAAATTCCCGTGGCGACGCGCCGCGAGGGCGTCTTCAAGGGTGGTTACATCGCCCGCAAGGAAACCTCCGCGCTCGAGGCGATCATCCTTGCGACCGGCAGCGAACTTCAGCACGCGCTCAAGGCCGCGGACGAACTCGGCGGCGGCGTGCGCGTCGTTTCCATGCCCTGCTTCGAGCGTTTCGAGGCGCAGGACGCCGCCTACAAGGAAGAGGTGCTTCCTTCGAGCTGCCGCAAGCGCGTGAGCATCGAGGCCGGCATTTCGCAACCCTGGTTCAAATACGTGGGACTCGAAGGCAAGACGGTCGCCATCGACCGTTTCGGCCTCAGCGCCCCCGGACCGACGGTGATGAAGGAACTCGGTATGACACCGGAGACGGTTGTCGCCGCGGTCAAGTCGCTGTAAGAAAGACTCACGCAGATACGCAAAGGCGCGGAGAATTTGGATTCTCCGCGCCTCGCCGTCTCGACGTGAAACGCCATGTCACTCACCAAGTTCGATCCCGATCTCATCCACGCCAAGGCGGAGGAATTTGAAACCGCCTCGCTCACGGAGATTCTCCGTTGGGGCTGGGAGACCTACGGCGAGCGCGCGGCCATCGGCACGAGCTTCCAGGGTGCGGGCATCGTCGTGATGCACACCGCCTACGAAAACGGATTCCGCTTTCCCATTTTCACCATCGATACCGGCCTGCTCTTTCCCGAGACGCTGGAACTCAAGGCGAAGCTCGAAGCGCGCCTCGGCGTGCAAATCGAGTCGCTCCACCCCGATCAAACCGTCGCCGAACAGGCCGCCGAGCACGGTCCGGAGCTTTGGAACCGCTACCCGGATCTCTGCTGCACGATGCGGAAAGTCATTCCGTTGCAGAACAAGCTCAAGACGCTCGATGTCTGGATCACGGGTCTGCGCCGGCAGCAATCCGAGACGCGGACGAAGACGCAGATCGCTGAACTCTACAAGTTCGACGTTCTCCACGATCAATACATCCTCAAGCTGAACCCGATGGCGACGTGGACGCGCGACGCCGTGCAGGCCTACCTGCGCGAGCGCGACCTGCCGATCAACGTGCTTCAGTCCCGCGGCTACCGCAGCATCGGTTGCATGCCCTGCACACGGCCGGTGGGCGAGGGCGACGACGAGCGGGCGGGCCGGTGGACCGGCTTCGATAAAGCCGAGTGCGGCATCCACACGTTCCTCGGCGACAATATCTGAGCCGCGGCCCGGCTAGGAATTTGGCCGCAATCCGTGAGGGTGCGCGAAATATCCGAGATCTTCCAGCAGCGGACTGCGCTCGCCCCGGAGGAAGGCGAGGAGTTGGTCGCGCGCGGTGATGGCGTCGATGCCGCGGCTTTGCAGCTGCTCGAGAAGATTGTCGAACATGGCCCGCCGGCGCATGCCCGCATCGGAAATATCCCTCCGGTCGCAACAAAAAGTGGCTATCGTCGAGCCGCACGAACAGTTGCGCATCATGGCGACGTTTTGAGAGGTTTCGCCCACGTCGTAGCCCATAAGCCCCGTCCCGGTGCGGACGGGAAGAGTTTCATCCACAAAGGCTTCCAGGGTCGGATAGATGTGCTGGCAGCGCGGGCACGTCTTGGGAAACTCGTTCTGCAGCAGAGCCAGGAAGCCTTCGTAAACCGTGGAATCGTGCGATGGGTCCATGACATTCGGCAGCGCTCGCATGCTCGCGCTACGAAAGAGACCGCGCAAGCCGGAAGCGACAACGGCCCTCGCCCACCTCGCAATTCTCGGAGCGCGGCATTGGCAGACGGCTTCCATTCAAGGCAGAATAAGGCTTTCCCATGAGCACCCCCGCCCGCGCAGCCATTCAGTCGCAACGCCTGGAAATCGTCGGGCGACTTTCCAGCGCCGTCATTCACGACCTGAACAATCTGCTGACCGTCATTCAATTGAACTCGGCGTTGATCGAGGGCGGCGGCCTGACGGAGGCGGAAATCTCCAGCGGAGCGGAGCAAATCGGCCTCGCTTGCAAGCAGGCTTCGCATCTCACGCGCAAGGTGCTCAATCTCGCCCGCCGCCGCGCGGAGGAGGATCGTCCCGTGGCCATCGACACGCTCGTCACCGACCTCGGCCGGCTCTTCGAGGCCTTCGTCGCAAAGAAGGCCGCCGTGCGGATCGAGAAGCCGGCCGGTCCGCTCTGGGTGCATGGCAACGCCGGCGAGATCGAGCAAATGCTCATGAATCTCGTGCTGAACGCCATCGACGCCATGCCGGACGGCGGAGAGATCGTGATCGGCTGCGATGCCACCACGATCGGCGGCGCGAGCATGGTCGAGTTACATGTGCGCGACGAGGGCGTCGGCATCCTTCCGGAAGTGCGCGCGCGCATGCTCGAGCCATTTTTCACCACCAAGGAGGGCGAGGGAGGCACCGGCATGGGCCTCTATATCGTGGATCAAATCGTGCGCCGCCACGGCGGCTCGATCGAGTTCGAGGCGGCGCCCGTGCGCGGCACGCTCGTGCGGATATTCCTGCCCGGGAGCACGCGCCCGGCCGAGACTCCCGTCCTGCCGGAGGTCGCGGCGCGGGAGACGCCGGAGACTCGCACGATCCTGCTCGTCGAGGACGATCCCGGCATTCTTCACCTCACCCGTTTCGTTCTCGCTCGCGCCGGCTACCGCGTGCTCGATGCCGAGACTGGCGAAGAGGCGTTGAAAGTGTGGACCGCGCATCGCGACGAGGTGCAATTGCTCCTGACCGATCTTGTGCTGCCCGGGAAGCTTTCCGGTCGCGATATCGTGCTCACCGTGCTCGCCCAAAAGCCCGGGCTACCCGTGCTCTACACCAGTGGTTATGCCGCTGCTTGGGACGATCACGCGTTCTTCAACGAGGCGCATTTCATTCCCAAGCCGTTCCATCCCGATGCCCTGCTGGCCAAAGTGGCGGCGGCACTGAGCGCGAACGCCGCGAGTTAGCTTTAACGCGGCGCCGTCGCGGTCTGCACCGCCTTGCGCGCGTTCGCGAGCGCCTTGCGCAGCTCCTGGATGCCGAGCGGCTTCTCCATTACTTCGATGATGCCGAGTTTTTTCGCCTCGGCGCGGTCCACGAGGTCTGGCCATCCCGTGAAAAGAATCACCGCGGTTTGCAGGCCCTGCGCGCGGAGCTGGCGCACGACCGTCAGGCCGTTGTGACGGGGATTTGGGGCGCCGTCCACCGCGAAATCGATGAGCAGCACGTCGATCGACTCGGCGCGAATGATCTCGTCCACGCGGTCGGCGGACACGGTGTGAATCGCCTGCCAGCCCCCTTGCCGGGCGATGCGGCTGACGATTTCTCCAACCGGATTCTGATCGTCAACAATTAACAATTTCATGCGATGCCTCTCAAAACGATTCCCAACTTGCGGTGCGGGGGGCTTAAAAGCTACTGGAGAATTCGCCCCGGTGGCAAGCCTGCAACCGGAAAGTTTGACGAAGGACTTTCGCTTTTTTCCGAGGCTGGATGTAGCCTGCGGGCGCATGTCCGACGTTGTCGCGATTCTCATTTCAAGTCTTTTGGCCGCGGCGTTCGCTGCGGTTAGCGCGTGGCTGGCGCTTCGCCTCGCTCGCGCCGGTGCGGAATGTGCCCGGATGGAAGCGCAGCTTGCGGCGGAACGCGCCGGCACCGCCGAGAAGCTTGCCCTGGTCGAGGCTTCGCGCCAGCGCGTGACCGAGGAGTTCAAGGCGCTCTCGCTCGCGGCCCTGCAGGAAAACAATCAGCGCTTCCTCGATCTCGCCCGCGGTGATTTCGAGCACAAGCGTGAGGCCGTGGACGGCCTGGTGAAGCCGATGCGCGAGCAGTTGGAAAAATTCGACGCAGCCGTGCGCGCCATCGAGAAGGATCGCGTGGACGCCTATGCCTCGCTGCGCCAGCAGGTCGGCACGCTCGCCGAGACGCAGGTCCGTCTGCAAACCGAGACGTCGAACCTCGTTCGCGCCTTGCACGCGCCGGCCACGCGCGGCCGCTGGGGCGAAATTTCGCTGCGGCGCGTCGTCGAGCTGGTCGGCATGCAGGAGCACTGCGACTTCACGCAGCAGACGAGCGTCGAGACCGACGGCGGACGGTTGCGGCCCGATCTCATCGTTCATCTGCCCGGCGGCAAGACCATCGTCGTCGATTCCAAGGTCGCGCTCGAAGGCTACCTCAACGCCATCGAGGCGACGGACGACGCGACCCGCGCGCTCCAGCTCAAGCATCATGCCCGCCAGGTGCGGAACCACATCGAGGCCCTCGCCGGGAAAAATTACTGGGCGCAGTTTCCCGACTCGCCCGAGATCGTCGTGATGTTCATGCCGCTCGAGACCGCGTTTTCCACCGCCATCGAGAAGGATCCGTCCTTGCTCGAATGGGCCGTGGAGCGCCGCGTGATTCCCGCTTCGCCGATGACGCTGATCGCGCTGCTGCAGGCGGTTCACTACGGATGGAAGCAGGAGCAGATGACCGAGAACGCCCGTCACATCAGCGATGTGGGCCGCGAATTGCACGATCGCCTGGTCACCTACACCGAGCATTTTGCGAAGGTTGGTCGCGGGTTGAATTCCGCCACCGCTGCCTACAACTCCGCCGTCGGCAGCCTCGAGCTGCGCGTGCTGTCCAAGGCGCGTGAACTCAAGAAACTCGGCGCGGCCTCCGGCGGCGCCGAGCTCGAGA
>JGI24033J26618_1000103_pt1 | contig 11884 bp, 8 predicted proteins | sample KBSMisM7withPhiX_FD_26618 | JGI IMG/M metagenome (IMG submission 26618)
TGGATTATCTGGCCCGCCCCAACGGGCTTTTCGTGATGGCCGCACTGCTCGTCACATTATTGGCGGGAGAATCGTGGCCGCGGCTCCGCGGCCGGGAACTGGTCAAGAAGGCCGCTCTCTACGGCGCGGCGTTGATCGTGTTTATGATCGTCAGCGCGCCGAGCTGGATTCCGAGGGAGAAATATTTCGGAAGCCCGTTTTACCACGGCTACCTGAGCAACTATCTCTGGGTGGATACTTACAAGGAGGGGCATGTCGGCCAAAGGGAGGCGATTTATGGCTGGAGGGATTACGTGCGAACGCACTCGGTTGGCGATGCGATCAGACGCGGTGCCTGGGGTATCTGGGAGGTGACCGTTGCCATCCCGTGTCGAGTGGAAGGAAGAGTTCCGCTTCTCTTCGTATTGGCCCTGGGCGGAGTTCTCATGGCCGCCTTGCGAGGACCGAAGAGCCTGAGATTGCTGTTGTTGTTTGCCGCCATCCAGCTACTGCCGTTGATGTGGACCCATCTCTCGAATCCCACGGTGCGCGTGCCTTACGCCTCCACCATTCCGTTCGAGATTATCTTTGCGGCTTCCTTTCTCGCTTGCTTGGTTGCATGCAAGTGCTGGCCTCATGGCGGCCGCTCGATGGGCAACGCTGCGTGAACGTGTCCCGGATGAAAGTCCTCGTGTTGTGTCTTGGGCTCGCGCTTTTAGCGGGTTGTTCGATCTACCATTCCAAACCGCTCACGTCGGAAGGCGTGGAGCGTGAGCTTGCGATCCCGTCGGAAAAGGCGCTGCAAATCGCGGCGGTAAAGATCAAACACCCGACCCTGCGCCCGGTGCGAATCGATTTGCGGGACGGCGTTTCTCCCGATGAGGCCGCGTTGCTGGCGGTGCTTCTGAATCCCACGCTTCGCGCGGACCGAGATCGAAAGGGACTCGCCGCCGCGCAGACGGTGCAGGCCGGAGTTCTGCCGAATCCGCAGATTTCCTACGGTCGCGATTTCGTGATCGGTGGCAATACCGCGGACACGATCACGGCGTTCGGCCTCAGCGGGAGTTGGGACGTGACCTCGCTCATCACCCTGCTGCCGAAGATGGAAGCCGCGCGCGCGAACGTCCGCTCCGTCGATCTCGACGTGGCGTGGACGGAATGGCAAAGCGCCCAGGCCGCCCGGCTCGCGGCCTATCGAGTCGCCGCTCTCGAGGCCCAGCTCGCAGCGGCACGTGAGGCCGACACCGCTTTGCGCCAAAACGTCGAGACGCTCCAACGGGCCGTGAATACGCACGACCGCACCGTGCTTGATCTCGCTGCGGCGCAGTCCACGAGCCAGGACGCCCACCTCACTACCCTCAACGTCGAGCAGGAGCTGGCCCGCCAAAAATTGGAACTAAATCGCGCAATGGGCCTGCCGGCCACCGCGACCGTGCGCGTGCAGGATGTGACGCTGCCTTCGGAGCTTGACGTGCCCGCAGCAAGCGGCCTGCTCGCCGGCCTCGAGGATCGCCGCCTCGATCTGCTTGGGCTCAAGCAGGGCTACGCGAGCGAAGACGCCAACCTCTGCGCGGCAATCCTCGCGCAATTTCCGAAAATCTCGCTTGGCTTCAATCGCGCGACCGACACGTCGAACGTCCAGACGCTTGGCTTCGGTGTGACGGTGGATATCCCGATCTTCGACCGCAACCAAGGCAACATCGCGACCGAGCGGGCCACCCGCCAAAAACTCTTCGACGAATACACCGACCGCGTCTTTCAAGCTCGCGCCGACGTGGTGACCGCACTATCCGACATCCGACTGCTCAACCTCCAGATCGCCGAGGCCGAGCGGGCCGTTCCCGCATTGGAAAAAATGCTCGCGACCGCTCAGTCCGCCCTCGCCCAGGGCAACGCCGACGTCATCAGTTTCTACCAGGCGCGCTACGATCTCATCCTCCGCCGCATCGAAGTGATTAAGCTCAAGCAGCAGCTTATCGAAGCCCATATCGCCCTGGAAATTGCCGCCGGCTGCTATCTGTCCTGATGAAAATCCTCAAATCGCTCGCTCTTCTTGCCGCCCTCCTTGCGCTCGGCGCGATCGCCTGGCATTTCATTCGTCTCCCGGGCAAGGCGGAGGGAGCCGACACCGATGAGATCACGGCTGTCGCGACCGTAAAAACCACGTCGCTGGCGCGAAAGACGATCACCGCAACGAGCACGGCCTTTGGCAGCGTCGTGGCCCAGGCCGGCAAGGTGCAGACGGTCTCCGCAGCCTTCGAGACCCGCGTGCAACACATCCTCGTTGCGCCCGGACAGCCCGTCCGTAAGGGGGACGCCCTGCTCGAGTTCACGCCCAGTCCGGCAGCGCAGCTAACGCTCAGTCAGTCGCAGAGCGCGTTCGAGGAGGCCGACAAGGAACGCAAACAGACGCAGCAGCGCTTCGACCTCAAGCTCGCGACGAACGCCGATATGAACCAGGCGACCAAGGCCGCGCGCGACGCCGAGATCCAGTTGCGCTCACTGCAACAAGAGGGTATCGCCGACGGCAATATTCGAGCAGAAGCCGACGGCATCGTCGCGACCGTCACTGCGCAGGATGGGCAGATCGTCGCTGCGGGCGCGACACTTCTCGAGATCGTGAACGCCTCCGAGATCGAGGCGAAGCTTGGCATTGAGCCGTCGGACATCTCCACCATCGCCCCGAGGCAGTCCGTGCGCCTGTTTCCTGTCAACCAACCCGTGAAGCAACCGATCATCGGTTCCGTCCGGCTCGTGACGCAGAAAATCGATTCCGCCACACGGCTGGTCGATGTCTACGTCACGTTGCCGGGCGCCAGTGGGCTGCTCCTTGGCGGCTACCTTCGCGCGGAGATCGACGAGGTGCATCGCGACGCTCTCGTCGCCCCGCGAGCCGCCGTGCTTCCCTCCGACGGTGCCTGGCAGGTCTTTACGGTGCGGGACGGCAGGGCGGTGCGACACGCGGTAAAAGCCGGCATCCTCACCGATCAAGAGGTCGAAATTCTGGAGTCCGACCTCCAGCCCGGCGACTCCGTGGTGACGGTCGGCAATTACGAACTTGAGGACGGCATGGCGGTGGAGGAAGAGAAGTGACCCCGACGCAGTGGGCCTACCGGCACGCCCGCTCCATCCTGTTTCTCTTCGCCGTGCTGGCCGTCTCCGGCGCGGTGTCATGCTTCCAGCTGCCGGTGAGCCTTTTTCCCGCGGTGAGCTTCCCGCGCATCCGCATCAGCCTCGAGGCGGGGGACCGGCCTGCGGAGCGGATGGCGATCGAGGTCACCACGCCCGTCGAAGAGGCGGTGCGGGCCATTCCCGGCGTGAGGGGCGTGCGCTCGACGACGAGCCGCGGCAGCGCCGACGTATCGGTCGATTTCGACTGGGGCGAGGACATGATCCGCGCGCTCCTTCTTGTCAGCTCCGAGGTGAACAAGAACCTGCCGACGCTTCCGGCGGGAACGTCCTTCGATGTGGAGCGGATGGACCCCACGGTCTTTCCGGTCATCGCCTACAGTCTCACCTCGAGCGACCACTCTCCGAGCCAGCTGCGCGACCTCGCGTATTACACCCTGCGCCCGGCGCTCTCCACCGTGCCGGGGGTCTCTCGGATCAACGTCCAGGGTGGGCAGGTCGAGGAATTTCGCGTGGTCGTGGATCCCGCAAAGCTCCAGTCGTTTGGCCTCGTGCTGGCGGACGTGGCGAACACGCTTTCTGCGGCGAATGTTCTCACCGCTGTCGGCCGCATCGAGGAGAATCAGAAGCTTTATCTCGTCATTTCGGACACCCGGTTCCACGATCTCGACGAGATCGCGAAGACCGTGCTGCGCTCCGCTCCCGGAGGCGTCGTGCTCCTGAACGATGTCGCCACGGTCGAGCAATCGAACGAGCCGCAATGGAGCCGCGTGACCGCCGATGGCCGCGACGCCGTGCTCTTCCAAGTTTACCAGCAGCCCGGCGGCAATACCGTGCAGATCGCCGCCGGCATCCAGGCGAAGCTGGCCGAGCTCTCACGGCAGGTGCCGCCAGGCGTGCACATCGCGAACTGGTATAATCAGGGTGACCTCATCACCGCCTCCGCCGCGAGCACGCGGGACGCCGTCCTGCTTGGCATCGCGCTCGCCGCACTCGTGCTGCTCGCGTTCCTACGCAACTGGAAGGTCACCTTCATCGCCGCGCTCACGGTGCCGGCCGTCCTCGCGACGACCATTCTTCTGCTTTCCGTGCTCAAGATGAGCTTTAACATCATGACGCTCGGCGGCATGGCTGCGGCGGTGGGCCTTATCATCGACGACGCCATCGTGATGATTGAACACATCGTCCGGCGCATGCATGCGGGCGCCGCGAACGTGCGCGAGCAGGTTCTTATGGCGGCGGGAGAGTTCTTGCGGCCGCTGGCGGGCTCATCCGCGGCGACCATCATCATCTTCGCGCCGCTCGCTTTTCTCTCGGGCGTGACAGGCGCTTTTTTCAAGGCCCTGTCCCTCACGATGGCGGCGAGCCTCGTGATTTCCTTCCTCGTCGCGTGGGTGGCCGTCCCCATTCTCTGCGCGCATGTGCTGTCGGATCGCGACACTCGCATCGAGGACAAAGGGCCGTTCACGCGGCGCGTGGAGGAATTCTACGCGCGGCTCATGCGGCGGGTTCTCGGCCGGCCGGTCCTGGCGTTGCTCTTCGTCGTCCCGCTCCTACTGCTGGGCGCGGTGGGATTCCACTCCGCGAAGTCGGGATTCATGCCGGTCATGGACGAAGGCGGCTTCATTCTGGACTACGTTTCGCCGCCGGGAACGTCGCTATCGGAGACGGACCGGCTGCTCCGCAAGGTGGAGACGGTCCTCCGCGAGACGCCCGAAGTGCAGACGTATTCGCGGCGCACGGGCTTGCAGCTCGGCGGCGGCATCACCGAGGCGAACACCGGGGACTTTTTCGTCCGGCTAAAGCCCCGGCCGCGGCGGGATATTGACGAGGTAATGGACGAGGTCCGCACGAAGGTCGAAACGACGGTGCCGGGATTGCAGATCGAAGTCCTTCAGCTGATGGAGGACCTCATCGGCGATCTCACGAGCGTGCCCCAGCCCGTCGAGATCAAGCTCTACGCGGATGATGAAGCCCTGCTGAGCCGGACGGCGATCGCCGTCGCCGAGGCCATCGGAAAAATTCCGGGCGTCGTCGAAGTGAACAACGGCATCATCCCGGCCGGCGATGCTCTCGACATCGAGGTCGATCGAGTGAGGGCTGCGCTCGAGGGGATGGACCCGGATACCGTCACCCAGGCGGTGAACGATTTTCTGAGCGGCAAGGTGACGACTGGAATCCAGCAGGGGCCAAAGGTCGTCGGCGTGCGCGTCTGGATTCCGGAATCGGATCGCCGCACGGCGCGGGATCTCGGTGAGCTGCAACTGCGGGCGCCGGACGGGCATCTGTTCCCGCTGAAACGCGTAGCGCGGTTTGTTCCGATCACAGGGCAACCGGAAATCACGCGCGACAATTTAAAGCGCATGCTCGCGGTGACCAGTCGCATCGTAGGCCGTGATCTCGGCTCGACCGTCGCCGACATTCAGCGCGTGCTCGCGCGGCCGGGAGTCCTTCCCGCGGGAGTGACGATGTCGCTCGGCGGTCTCTACGAGCAGCAGCAGATTGCCTTCCGCGGGCTCACCATCATCCTCGTCGTTGCCGCTGCGCTCGTCTTTCTGTTGCTTCTTTTCCTCTACGAGAGTTACCGCGTCGCCTCCGCAATGCTCATCACGGCGTTCCTTGCCATCACGGGCGTTTATGCCGGCCTGTGGCTCACGGGCACGGAGTTCAACATCACCTCTCGCATGGGAATGACCATGATCATCGGCATCGTGACGGAGGTCGCAATTTTCTATTACTCCGAATACACGGACCTCCCCGCGTCACCGGAGCGATTCATCGACGCAGGCTTGAACCGCATGCGCCCTATCGCCATGACGACCTTCGCGGCAATCCTGGCGCTCGCACCGCTCGCGTTGGGGATCGGCGAGGGATCGGCAATGCTCCAGCCGTTGGCGATTGCGATCATCTCGGGACTTTTCTTCCAGCTTCCGCTGGTGCTCGTGGTGCTGCCCTTGTTGCTCTCGATGAGCCGGGCCGGAATGCGGACTCACGAAGTCTGATGCTAGTCGTGGTTGACGCCCTCGAACATCGCATAGGCAAAAAGCGTGGCGAGTGCGCCCGCAAAAATCAGACCTGCGACGACGATGCGCCTCACGCTGGACAGGACTGCGGCCGTGTTTGCGCGTGATTGGATCCAGTGGTCGCAACGCTCTCCACAATGGCCTGCGCGACGCGTAAACCGGCGACCATGGAGGAGTCCGGCGGGGCGGGTTGATGCGTGCCGTTGCGGCCTATCAGGTGAAGGTTCCGAAATTTGAGATCAAGTTCCTCGCGGATCACTCGTCGGTGGCGTGCATAGTCGCGGTCATGCACCGGGAGAGCGACGGATTGCCGCGCCACGAATCCATCCCGAACGCTATTTCGCTTTACGAGTCCAAGCCACTCCAATTCGAATGCCGCGAGCGCGACAAGCTGTTCATCGGACATCATCCAAAGGGACTCCTCCTCCGTGCAGAAGTATTCGAGACCGTAGGCGATACTTCCGGAGGCAGACTCCGCGCGGTTCGAAAGCGGCTCCAACTTCTGAATTCGGGCAACTTTTACATGGGGTTCAGGGACGTAAACCCAGCCATCAGCAAATGAGGATTCGCCGGAGCAGACCAGCATGACATTGATCGATGCCCGGGATCTCAGCGCGGAGGCGGCATCCCGCGCGCGCGGGGTCAAAGCGGGTCGCAGCATTTGCGCGAGCGATGGAAGCGGCGCGGAGGAAATGAGATGCTCGGCGAAATAGTGGTGGGAATTTCCCTCGCCATCGATGCCGACGACCGTCCATTGGCCGTCGTCCCGTTGCGAACATTCCACGACGCGTTGGTCCAGCAGGACGCGACCGCCTTGATTGCGGATCTCGGTGATAAAGTCGCTCCACTGGGAAGCGGCGCCGCGAGGAAGCGCCTTTTCCGGGTGTGCATTCTGTTGCCAGGAAACCATGCCGTCCGCCGATATCGCGGTGCCGGGCAGGCCTTGAATTTTTTTCACGCATACCTCGAAGAGCCGCGTATGAATCTGATTTCCGAACCGGTTAGTGCTCCAATCGCGGAAATTTGATGGGGTTCTTATAGGGAAAAAAACTGCCCTGACATAGGAGCAAAAGCATCGAAGACCTTCGATCCAGCCGAGCTGCCAGAATGCCGTTGGAAGGCGTAAAGGGATCCGAAGAAAGCGGCCGCGATAAAACAGATGCATCGGCCGCGAGGGAACGAGTGATTCCCCGGCTTGAGCGACGCCCAAAAGTTCGAAAGTATCTTTCGGGGGCGATGGAACTCGATCGTCTCCAAGGTCGATGCCAAATCCCCTTTCTGCATGCATGCGGGAGTTCCCCCCGACGAATTGCGAATCCGCTTCGAGGAGAATTACCGCAACCTGTTCGCAAGCCAATCGGCACGCGGCCATGAGGCCTCCCGAACCCGCCCCGATGATCAGAACCGAGCCGCGACGCTCCTTGAGGACGGGGGCAGGATTTTCGGACGAATCAATCTCCAACATGACGCGAATACCTGAGCTGTTCGCAATGACGGGATGGAAACCTATCCGGTGACAGATTTGTCATTACTCATGCGCTTGCCCACTGTCGGAACGGACACTCGGGTGCCTTCCACCGTCGCGCGTCTCGATCCGGCGTCATCGGTGTTCACTATACGGGCTACGTGGTGTTCAACGTTGAACGAATCAGGAAGTCCAGAATGACAAAGATGTCATGGAGTTTATCGGGCCGTTCGCGACAAGGTGGGGTTCTAAATGCTTTATGAAAAATCTCTGGTTTGGAACCGCCTCATGCCCGGTCCTTTTTCGATCAATGACCTTGCCACTCTTCCTGAGGATCATTGTCCTCGTCGGTGGAATGTCATGCGAGGCCGCTCTGCCAGCACCGGCCGTAAATGCTCCCTATGCGTTGCTCGAAGAGATCCCGATCGGCGGCGATGGCGGCTGGGATTACCTCTCAATCGATGACGCTGCCAGACGGCTTTATGTCAGCCACTCGACGGAGATTGTCGTCATTGACCTCGACAAGAATAAAGTGGTTGGAAGGATTGCCGATACTCCGGGAGTGCATGGCATCGCCATCGCGCCGGATCTTGGTCGGGGATTTTCCAGCAATGGCAAGGAGGCTCAATCCAGTGTCATCGATCTGAAAACATTGAAGACGCTCTCGAAAGTCGGCACCGGTGAAGGTCCCGACGCAATCCTCTACGATTCGGGGCAACGCGAGATTTACACCTTCAACGGGCGCGGCCAATCCGCCACGGTCTTCGAAGCCGCGACGGGCAAGGTGACGGCCACAATTCCCTTGGGCGGCAGACCTGAATTTGCGGTGACGGATCCGACCGCGCAACGGGTTTACGACAATCTCGAGGACAAAAGTGCGGTCGCGGTGATCGACTCGACCAAGCACCAGGTTGTCGCCACCTGGCCAACGCAGCCGGGCGAAGAGCCCTCTGGAATGGCCTTCGATGCTGCCCATCACCGGCTTTTTCTCGGATGCGGGAACAACCTCATGGCAATGATGGACAGCACCAACGGCAAGGTCGTTGCCACAGTTCCGATCGGGAAGGGTGTTGACGCCAACGCCTTTGATCCGGCCACGCAACTCGCCTTCGCCTCCACCGGCGAGGGAATCGTGACCATCGCCCACGAGGATTCCCCCGAAAAAATGACCGTGGTGCAAACGCTGGCCACCGAGCGTGGTGCTCGAACAATGGCTCTGGACCCTAAGACCCATCGTATTTACCTGGCGGCAGCGAAATACGAGCCGGCCGTCCCTCAGGCTGCCGCCGCATCCCGTCAACGCCCGAAGATGGTTCCCGGCAGTTTCAAAATTCTCGTATACGCCATGTGCGAACCGAGGAATTAGACGACCTCCGCCGCCGCGAGGTTATTCCCCGTGTAGGGTTACATTCCCGAGTGACGTCTTTATTTCGAGGGTAACCATGTTTTTACCGTAACTGGCCTGAATGAGTTCATCGGTTCCGTAGGGGGCGGAGAGAACGAAATTGAATTCCGCTCCCTGAGTCATTCGATGTGGAAAGCGTAGGTGCCCATCGAGGCCGTAGGTGGGGTGCCATTCGCCATTGACGGTAAATCCATAAATTTCGAAGGGACGCGTGTCGTCTGAGATGACCTGAACCACTTGCATCGCTGCAAAAAAAACCGATCGCGCTTCCACTTCGGGAGGCTTGGTCCAACAACCCGTTATCCCGGTAACCACAGCCAATACAGCCAGTGAGCACGCAATCCAGTTGAGAGTGCGGCGCCGGGCGGACAACGCCATGATCATGCGTCTTCGGACGGCAAAGGCGGCGGGACTGAATCGCGACGAGGCAAACAGCCAACGGTTATGCCACCGATCCAGCATAGTAGGCCGGTGAGGCCCCACCATCCTGCGCGGCCTTTTGACCGGGCAATCAGCGACAAGCCTGAGCAGTAACCGATTAATCCCAGGACGATCATCGCGTCTTTCACGAGATTGGTCGCAGGCGTGTGCTCAAAATCAGCGCCGATAATTCCGGGAACTATCGCTCCAATTGCGAATCCCGCAGCGACAAGAGCTATCCCCATTGGAGAATTTGAAGGTTTTTCAGATGGCATGTAGAAAGTGGGTTGGCCTGCAACAAACGCCTGATTGCTTGGATATAACCGCGGCGTTCGTCCCATATCCGGGCCAAGCGGTCAATCAAAAACGGCCCACATGCGGGCCGAACGTTTCGCCATCCTCAAAGGGAATGAGCGCGCGCGTTCCTAGCGACCTCGACAAGCAACTCTCCACTTTCCTGAAAGCGGAGATGTCGGGGCGCGACCTCAGCTATGCTGAACTCGGGAAGCTGCTCAAATTGAGCAAATCAACCTGCCAAAGACTGATCTCGTGCGAGAGTTCCGCGACGTTTCAGGTGCTATCCCAAATCCGTCGCGCTCTCAAAGTTACCTTCGCTGAGATTTTTCCTGGAAAATAATCGACGTGCCGCCAAGAGCGATGTGGCTGAGGGGCCTCACCGGCTCACGAAACGTTGTGTTTTGGGCCAGCGGGGGACTGAGGTCTGTTTCTCGTTTCTACGATGAGTCGCTTCGATTCATCTGCCCGATGAAAAAGCTCAGCTACCTTGAATGCACCACGACGCGTAGACAACGCAGTGCATCGGGGTGGACGATTTTTATTCTTGGGTTTGGTTTGGGCGGAGTCTGCGTCTACGGGTTGACGCGAATCTGGCACATATGAAGGCCAGCCCAATTTAGGGCATTCAGCAGTTTGCGAGTGCCAGTGATTCTTTGCAGGCGCCTGTGGCGGGGTTGGTTATTTCAACGTAGGCAGCTCGATAATCTGCGGCGTAGGGAATGGTGAAATGCCCATCTTCTACGATGAATGGCACGCTCAGTTTGAGGTGTCGCTCCACGGGACCGTTTTCAGAATCGAGAACGACCGGTCCGGCTGCGTGGGCAGTATGGGCGTCTTCATCCAACTCCAAAAATTCCAACGTAAAGCTGTGGACAGCCAGCTTGGGGCGCCGTGATTGAAGGGGATCATAGAGCGCGAGCTGAGCTCTGGTGATGACGAACGAGTGAATGGCTGCGGAAGCGGTGTCGGGGGGTTCCATTGAACAGAAGGGAAAGTCGAAACCCCAGACCTTACACGCGATGTTGGAAGTGCGAAATGGATTGGTGACGGGCAATTATTTCACGATTTTTCTATAGAATCGTGCGCAGTGGCAAATTCGTTGTGTGCTCGCAGATGCTCATAAACAGGGGATCCACGGGCGGTGTCCAAGATTTAACGTGAAAAAAGAGGCCTCGTGTCCACGATTCACCGCGCAGAAATGCGCCAGAATCAACGTGCCGCTACAATGCCGCTACACGCAAGATTCAACGTGTCGCTACAGTCTTAAGAAGGAGTTGAAAAGAGAGGCGGGAGCCGGAATCGAACCGGCGGATGGAGCTTTTGCAGAGCTCTGCCTTACCACTTGGCTACCCCGCCATTCCTCTTGTCCATCGACGGAACCGGCAATGGAGCGGTTACCAATACACGACGATCGGCGGGGCGACAATAGTTGTTTCCTCGCCGGTGAGGATTGTGCCTTCGGATTGGTCGAGCGATTCGACGATGCCTTCCTTGAAGTGAATCGTGAGCTGGCCGATGGGCTTTTTGATGTAGGTGGTCACCACGGAATAGACGCCGCCAGGGCCGGCCACGGTCGTGTTCTGCGGGATGGTGATGTATTTCACGTAGTCCCAGGTTTCCTCGGGTGTCTGGTCCTTGCTCGCGTGGGCGGCCTTTTTTTGCGGCTTGCCGATGCTGAGCGTGACTTCGTCGGGCGTCATGCCCATGGCGACCTGGTTTTTGGCGATGAGGGCGGCGACGGTGACGCGGCGCTCTTCGCTTTTTTTGAGGGCGGAGAGGGTCTCCGGAGCGAGAGGCTGAAGGTATTTTGGTTCGATCCATCCGAGCACCTGGCCCTGCTGGGCGTTGGCGCGCACGCGGTAGGCGTGGTCGGCGATGGCCTGGACTTCGACGAGTTGGGGGAAGCGCAGGGTGCCGACGTAGCGGGTGCCGCCGATGTCGAAATACGCCGGCGCGGGCTGGAGAAGTTTCAGCTTCATCGGCTTCGTATCGAAGTCGGAGAGGTAGATCGCGCCGGGCTCGCGGACGATGGGCTCGGCGTGCAGGCCGCCGGCGAGGGCGACCGCGAAAAGCGCCAGCCAGGGCGAGTGGCGGGCGGGGGAAATTTTCATGGCGGCAATCTATGCGCGGGAGGGATACAATTCCAGCCATCCCGATTATGAGCCA
>JGI24033J26618_1000104_pt1 | contig 11801 bp, 9 predicted proteins | sample KBSMisM7withPhiX_FD_26618 | JGI IMG/M metagenome (IMG submission 26618)
TCGGTTGCCAGCGGCCGGCGGAGTGCTCTTCGTGAGCAATCACGTGAGCTACGCGGATACGATTCCCCTCTCGCTCGCCTGTGACCGGCATTTTCGGTTCACGTCGTTCGAGGGCTTGTTCGAGCAGCCGATCCTTGGCCGCTGCCTGCGGGCGTTCGGGTCGATTCCGGTGAGCCCGTCCAGTGCGCGCGAGACGATTCGCCGCGCCTCGGATTGCGCCGCCGCGGGGGAGAGCGTGCTGCTGTTTCCCGAGGGCAAGCTGACGCTGGACGGCGCCGTGCAGGAGATCAAGGGCGGCTACGAACTCATTGCCCGCCGCGCGAACGTGCCGGTGATGATGGTGCATCTCGACGGCCTGTGGGGCTCGATTTTTTCGTTCGAGGGCGGCAAGTGGTTCTTCAAATGGCCGCGGCCCTGGCGACGCCACGTGACGGTGACCTTCGCGGAGGCGTTGCCACCGGAAGAGGTTTCGCCGGAACGATTGAGGGCGTTTTGGAATTCCCGGGCCGGTCGCGAGCCGATTGGAGCTGGCGCGCTGGCGGAATCGGAGGTGCGCTTATGAATTTGCGGCGAGAGGTGCAGCGATGGGTGGACGAGGCGATTATCTCTCCGGCTCAGGCGGAGGTCATCCTGGCGCGCAGCCGGAATCCTGGCGGCGGACGGTGGCTGCTGATTTACGCCGCCATCGGGAGCGTGCTCTGCCTGGCGGGGGTGACGCTCCTGATCGCGAGCAACTGGCAGCAGATTCCCGCGCTGGTGAAGTTCGGCGGCCTGCTGGCCCTGCTGGCGGGTGGCTCGATTTTCGCGATCGAGGCGCAGGCCCGCGGAGGGCATCGCGCCGGCTGGGAGTGCGGTTACCTCGTGGCGGCGGTTTGTCCGCTGCTGGGGCTGGCGTTGATCAGCCAGATTTTCCATCTCGATGGAACGATGAGCGGATTGATGGCGGCCTGGTTCGGCGCGATTGCGATTCTGCCTTTTGCGAGCCGGAGCGTGGCGGCATTCGTGGTCTGGATCGTCGCGGGCTACGGGTGGTTGGGAGTTTGGCTGGGCGAAGTCTCGTGGCTGGATCATTTCCGCGAGGCGGCCTTCATCTACATGGGCGTCGGCGCCGGGCTGGCTGCCGCTTCGCAGCTTTGGATGCGGGTGAATGCGAAGCCGCAGCGGGCGGTGGGCGAGTTCGTGGGCGTGGCGACATTCGCGGTGATGGGCTGGCTCGCGGGCTTCGACTTGAAGGCGTGGGTGCCCTACTGGGCCGCGCTGTTCCTGGTGGCGCTCGGCTGGATCTGGCTGAGCCTCGAGCGGGAGCGTCCGCACCAGTTGAACGTGGGATTTGTGTTGGTGGGACTCTTGATCCTCTCCACGTTCCTGCGGCTCGCGGGCACGATGGCGGACACGGGAATGCTCTTTATCACGGGCGGCGTGGCGCTGCTCGTCACCGTCTGGCTGCTGCATTGGCTGCGCCGCCTTTTACTGAATCGACGCTTATGAAACGCATCGTCCTTTATCTCCTGCTGGCGGTTCAAGTTCTTGGCCTCGTCGCGCTCTACGCCTGGCAGGCCCAGGTGCCGGGTCCGCGCTATCTGCTGCACACGCGGCCGGTCGATCCCCGCGATCTGCTCCGCGGCGATTACGTGACCCTGGGCTACGAGATTTCCACGCCGCCAAAAGGCTGGACCCCGCCGGAGCAAGGCGGACGGACGTTTTTTGTGCGGCTGAAGCCGGCTGGACGTTTTTGGGAAATCGACCGGATCGCCGATGCGCCGGAGCCGGACGGGGCGCCGTGGTTGCGGGCGAGCTGGAACGGTTCGCGGCTCGATTACGGAATCGGAAAATATTTTGTGCCGGAGGGGCGGGGGAATCCTCCGGGAAAAATCACCGTCGAAATCGGGATTCGGTCCGGGGGCGAGGCCCGCATCGTTCAATTGTATAGCGACGATCAGCCGTGGCCATAGCTTCGGGCGGAGTTTTCCGATAGCGTGTCCTCCATGAGCGAGCCCGACACGAATGCGACGATGGCGGTGTTTCTGGATCTGGAGAATATCGCCCTCGGTGCGAAGGACGCGAATTTCCCGCCGTTCGACATCAAGCTCGTGCTCGAGCGGATGCTGCTGCGCGGGCACATCGTCGTGAAGAAGGCGTATTGCGATTTCGGGCGCTACAAGGATTTCAAGCGCGACCTGCACGAGGCGGCCTTCGAATTGATCGACATCCCGCACGTGCGGCAGTCGGGCAAGAATTCCGCCGACATTCGGATGGTCGTCGATGCGCTCGACCTCTGCTACACGAAGCAGCACCTCGACACGTTCGTGATTCTGAGTGGCGATTCGGATTTTTCGCCGCTCGTCAGCAAGCTGCGCGAGAATGCGAAGACCGTCGTCGGGATGGGCGTGAAGAATTCCAGCTCCGACCTCTTCATCAACAACTGCGACCAGTTCATCTATTACGACGATCTCGTGCGGGAGAAGCCGGCGCTGGCCCCGCGGCGGAAGGTGGAGCCAAAGCCGGATGGCGCGGCGCCGAAGAAATCGGGCGGGCCGTCGCTCGAGCAGGCGCTCGAGCAGGTGGCGGCGACCCTGGCGGCGATCGACAGCGAGCGGGGCAAGGATTTTCGGATCACGGGCTCGCTGATGAAGCAGACGATGCAGCGTCGGAATCCCGGGTTCAACGAGCGGGCGCACGGGTTCAAATCGTTCCGCGACCTGCTCAAGGCGGCGGAACAGAAGGGGATTCTCAAGATCGAGATCGACGAGAAGTCGCGGGACTATCGGGTTTACTCGGTCGATTGATTCGGCCGGCAGGCTTGACCGGGGCACGGCGAATGCTTTCACTCGGCGGCCTATGAGGTTTCCGTTGGCTCTCACCGCGAAGATCGCGACCTACATCGTCGGGAAAAAGCTGCGCGGGACGGATAAATTCGCCACCGTCTTGCAGCTCGAACCGTTGCACACCTGCAATCTCACCTGCACGGGCTGCGGACGCATCCGTGAATACTCCACGTCGCTCAAGGACGTGATGCCGCTCGAGGATTGCCTCGGCGCTGCCGAGGAGTGCAACGCGCCGATGATTTCCATCTGTGGCGGCGAACCGCTCATCTACCCGCACATCGAGCCGCTCGTCTCCGGTCTGCTCGCGCAGCGCCGCATCGTCTATATCTGCACCAACGGCATGTTCATGCGCAAAAAGATGCGCGACTGGCTCGCCGCCGAATGGGCCGAGTATCCACAGCGCGTCCAGCCGATCCTCAATCGCCTGCTTGCGGAAGACCTCATCAACGAGGCTCAAATCGCGGAAATCCAAAATCCCAAATCGCTCCCGCAAAATCCGATCGCCCCAAGCCAGTGGATGTATTGGAACGTCCACCTCGACGGGCTTGAGCGCACGCACGACCTCATCGTCGAGCGCGAGGGCGTCTTCAAGGAATGCATCGCCGCGATCCGCATGGCGAAAATTCTCGGCTACCAGGTCGCGACGAACACGACGGTTTACAAGGAAACCGACATGGCCGAGCTCGAAGGCCTGTTCGATTATCTTTCCTGGCTCGACGTCGATGGACACACGATCTCGCCTGGCTACGACTACGACTCCGCGAAGGAGGACATGCGCAAGCGACTGAATCTCCAGCCGGAAAACTTCTTCCTCACTCGCGCGGCGACCCGCGAAAAATTCGCGCCGATTCGCGAGTGGGGCGAGCGCTACGCGATCTTCGGTACGCCGGCGTATTTGGAATTCCTCGCCGGCACGCGTGAGCTCGCCTGCTCGGCCTGGGCGATCCCCACGCGCAACGTGATGGGCTGGAAGGGACCGTGCTACCTGATGACGGACGCCCATCACGCCAGCTATGCCGACCTGCTCGCGAATACCGCGTGGGACAAATACGGCGTCAACGAGGACGGCACGGCGCGCGATCCGCGCTGCGAGAATTGCATGGTGCATTGCGGCTTCGAGCCGACGGCGGCGCTTGGTCGAAACGGGAAGCCCGGCGACACCTGGGAAAACGTGAAGTTCAACTTCGGTGCCCGACCGCCGCGCCGCGAGCGGGGCGAGGAAGTCCACGCGTTCAACGGCGTTTCGTCCGGCAACGGCCACAAGACGGGCCGCCCGGTGAAGGCGGAGGCCGCCGCCGCGTAACCTTCGCGAATCGCCGTGGAAGCCGTCGCGAAGATCGTTCCATTCGTCGAGCCGGGCGCATCCGCCCCGCCGGAAACCGACGTGGCCGACGCGATTTCCCGGGCGCAGAATTATCTGCTCGGCATTCAGCGCGAGGACGGGCGCTGGGAAGGCGAACTGACCGTCGATAGCACGCTCTGCGCGGACTACATCATCTACATGCATTGGTGCGGGCGCGTGGACGAGTCGCTCCAGTCCAAATGCGCCGCGCACATTCGCCGCCGCCAGCTCCCGGACGGCGGCTGGAATATCTATGTCGGTGGTCCGAGCGAGGTGAACGCCTCGGTGAAGGGATATTTCGCGCTGAAGCTGGCGGGCGATTCGCCGAACGCGGACTGGATGCGCGAGGCCCGCGCGAACGCCCTCCGTCTCGGCGGCATCCCGGCGATGAACACATTCGGCAAGCTCTACCTCGCGCTGCTCGGGCAGTTCCCGTGGAAGCATCTGCCGACGATTCCGCCCGAGATGTTCCTCGCGCCGAACTGGTTTTTCTTCAACCTCTACGAGATGTCGTCGTGGTCGCGGCCGATCCTCGCGCCGCTCACGATTCTCAACCACTACCGGCCCGTCCGCCATCTCCCCGCGGCGCTGCAGCTGCACGAGCTCTATCCCGCCGGGATGGAGAACACGAACCTCTCGCTCAAGAAGGACCCGCGTTTCTGGGCCTGGCGGAATTTTTTCCTGCGCTGCGACCAGGTAATGAAACTCTACGACCGCCTGCCGGTGCATCCGCTGCGCAAGCACGCGCTCAAGGTCGCCGAGCAGTGGATGACGGAGCGCATGGGCGAGGGGAGCGAAGGCCTCGCCGCGATCTTCCCGGCGATGCTGAATGCCATGATGGCTCTGCGCACGCTTGGCTACGCGGAGGATCATCCGCTCGTGCAAAAGGCCGACCGCGACTTCGCGGGATTGTTCGTCGATGAGCCGGAGGACTTTCGAATCCAACCCTGCCTCTCGCCGGTCTGGGACACTGCAATCACCGCGATCTCGCTGGCGGAATCCGAATTGCCGAAGGATCACCCGGCACTCGTGCGGGCCGCCGATTGGCTCGAGGTGCGCGAGGTGCGTTTCCGCGGCGACTGGCAATTCAAGAATCCGCATCCCGAGGCCAGCGGCTGGGCCTTCGAGCACGACAACGTTTATTATCCCGACACGGACGACACGATGATGGTGCTGATGGCGCTGCGCCACGTCGCGCCGCGCGATCCGGCGAAGCGCCGCGAGCAGTTCGACCGCGCGCTGGCGTGGCTGTTGAGTTTTCAGTGCCGCGACGGCGGCTGGGCGGCCTTCGACAAGGACGTGACCGCCGCGTGGTTGGAACACGTGCCGTTTGCGGATCACAACGCGATTCTCGACCCGACCTGCAGCGACCTCACCGCGCGCGTGCTCGAGTTGCTCGGTTACATCGGCTACGACCGGCGCAGCGTGCTCGTGCGGCGCGCGGTGACCTACATGCGTTACACGCAGGAGGCCGACGGCTCGTGGTATGGCCGCTGGGGCGTGAACTACATTTACGGCACGTGGCAGGCGCTGCGCGGGCTGGCGGCGATCGGCGAGAACATGGATCAGGAATGGATCCGCCGCGGACGCGACTGGCTGGAAAGTTGCCAGAACGACGACGGCGGCTGGGGCGAGACCTGCGAGAGCTACGACTTTCCCACGCTCAAGGGCGTGGGCCCCAGCACGGCGAGCCAGACCGCCTGGGCGTTGATGGGCCTGTGCGCCTGCGCCGATGCGGAGCGTCCGTCCATCCGGCGCGGCATCGAATGGCTGCTGGCGCGGCAGAATTCCGACGGCTCGTGGACCGAAACGGAGACGACGGGAACGGGATTCCCGTGCGTTTTCTACCTGCGCTACGACATGTATCGGCTGCACTTCCCGCTGCTCGCGCTCGCGACGTATCGGAAAATGGCAGGCTGAATCGAGGGAGCGGCTACTTGCTCGTCGCGACTTCCGTGCCGGTCCAGTCCTCCGGCGGAGGCTCGACGAGGAAGGCTTCGCACCGGGCGAGATAAATTTTGCAGAGTTTGTCGTCGGGCGAAATCTGGAGGCTGCGGCGGAATTGCTCGGTGGCTTCCGGGAAGCGCCGCGCGCGGAAATCGGCCACGCCGCCTTCGTAATCCTTGATCCAGTCGGGGATTTCGTTGCCTTGCCGGCCGATGACGGTGACGATTTCCACCGGACGGGATTTGCCGACGACCTGCACGAGATCGACGGAGCGGAAAAGGAATTTATCAGCGACCAGCTCGGCAAGCGGGTGGGTGATGCAGAGGGCGACGCCGTATTTTTTGGTGAGACCCTCGACGCGCGAGGCAAGATTCACCGTGTCGCCGATCACGGTGGGCTCCATTTTCTCGGCGGAGCCGATGTTCGCGAAGACCGCCTCGCCGTGGTGCAGGCCGATGCCGATGGCAAACGGTGGAAGCCCTCGTGCGGCCCAGCCTTCATTCAAGATGGCGAGGCGTTCGAGCATTTCGAGCGCGGCGGTGACGGCTTGGGCGCCATCCGTTGCGGCACCTTTGCTGACGACATTGCCCCACACGGCCATGATGCCATCGCCCATGAATTTATCGACGGTCCCTTCGTTGCGAAAGATCACGCCGACCATTTCGCCGAGGTATTCGTTGAGCTGCTCGACGACGGAGTGTGGATCGAGTCGCTCCGAGAACGAAGTGAAGCCGCGGACGTCGGAGAAAAAGACCGTGACCGGCTGGCGCGTGCCGCCGAGGGCATTGAGGAAATCGTCGCGGTTGTCGAGAATCTCGCGAACGACGTTGCGCGAGACATAGCGCTCGAGCGTGGAGCGCATGCGCCCGCTCTCACGGCGTTCCTGCGCGAAGTTCCAAGCGATGCAAGCCGTCCCGCTCAGGCCCAATACGGCAAGTGGTCGAACGATATGGAAGAGGCTCCCCATCCATTCGGAAATTAGGAAAACCAGACCGAGATAGACGGCGGCGCTGCCGAGGAGGGACGCAAACGCAAGCATTGGCCTGCGACGCAACTGCCAGCTGATTGCGAGCGCGACAAGGGCGGCGGCCAGGACGAGACCGGCGCCGAACGCCTCTCCGGTGGGGCGATAAAATAAACGGTGGAGCGCCGCGTTGAGCGCGTTTACATGCAGCAGAGGTCCCGCCATCTTCCCGATCGGGGTGAGATGGAAGTCCTGCAGCCGGGTGGCCGAAGGGCCAATCATCACAATCTTATCCTTGAGAACTGCGCCGGAATGGAGGTCGTCCTTCCATTCGTAGGGAACAAAAAGGGCGTGAAATGAGTATTGTGGAACGGAGTTGTCCGCGCCCAATCGGAAGTAAAGTGGCTGTCTTCCGGGGGAGGGATCCGGCTTTCCGAGTTGTTGCATGGCTGCGCCCGCCAGCGAACGATAGATGCGCTCTCCTGGCACTGGGCTTTTGCCCATGCACTCATTGAGGGTCGTGGAATAAACGGCTTCCCGGACGACATCGCCCGCGCCGGCCCAGAAATTGGCATAGCCCACGCGGGGATCTGTCTCCGGCCTCTCAATCAAGGTCGTCGTCGGCATTGTCAGCGTGGGGACATCATCGCTGGCGGTGGATGGATCCCCTGCGTTCACGGAATAATTGGAAACGAGAACGACTTGGTCGCGATGTGTGTCGAGCGCGCGCTTCAACTCGACGTCACCGTCCCGGGGACGGTCAAAAATCAAGTCCAGCATCACGAGCCGCGCGCCCGAGTCGAGAATGCGGGTAATGGCATCGGCATAGACTGTGCGTGACCACGGAAAGCCTTTGCTCATCGTGGCAAGGGTGGGGGATGCCGCCAGATCCTCGGGCCATAGCTGGTCGAGTCGGAGGCAGCTTTCATCGATCGCGAGAAAGACGAATTCCTTTCCGAGGTCGGCGCGATGGCCAAGGCCCATGATGCGGTCCCGGGCGCTCCACTCGTTCACGATCATGTATGGAATCCGCGGAAACACAAACCACCCCAGCAGCGCGACGGCGAGGCAGATGCCGGCCAGTTCGAGGAAGCGGCGGCGGGAGCGTTTGCGGGCGGCGGTGTTGGCCACGCGCCATTCCATATCGTGCCGTGCTCGCGCTGGGAAGACCGCTCTCGGCGGCTCGTGGATTGACGCCGCCGGACGCATCGTTCAGAGTCCCGACCCATGCCGCTTCCCGGAAGATTCTGTCTCGCCCTGGCGGCGGTCGCGGGGTTTGCGATGCCCGCGTTGCGGGCGCAACAGGCGAATCAAGCCACGCAGGCGCAGCAGCAGGCCAATGCCTCGCAGGCGATGCAGGGTGGCGTGGTGAGCACGTCGATGACTTCGACGGAAGCCTTCGCGCCGTCGAGTCCGGCGGATTCCGACATCGGCGAGCAGGTGCTGCTGCAACCCGAGCAAAAATACCAGCCCTTCAGCGCGTGGACGAATTGGAACGTTTTCTGGACGAACAACGCGCAGCTGCTCAACGGCTCGCACAGTTCCGACACCGTGATGAGCGGCGTCGTCGGCGCGGGTTATCTGCCGAGTCTCGGGGGCAATCTCTTCGCCGACTTCTCGGCCGAGCAGAGCATTTTCCGCTACGCCCGCAACGGTTCGCTCGATTTCAACAGCCTCCAGCTCAAGGCCGGCTTTGTCTATGTCGTGCGGGAGTTGGGCGATCTTACGCTCTTCGCGCACTACACCTACGACCTGCTCACGGTGCGCGCCTTCAATTCCCAGATCTACGACGACCAGACGCTGAGCTTCGGCGGGCGCAAGGTTTTCACGCTGAATCGCGCGAACCTTTTCTACACGTCGCTCAGCGCGGAATTCGCTCTCGGCGGCGAGCCCTCCTATGCCCTGCGCAACGAGTTCGCATGCCTGCTCGGCTATCAAGCAAGCCTCACGCGTAATCTCAAACTCGACATCTACTACCGCGCTTCGGCGCAGGATTATCGCTACGCGGATCGCGCGGATTTCAATCAGCTGATCGGTGGCGGGCTCACCTTCGAAGTCACGCGCTGGCTGAGCGTGCAAGCCATCAGCACCATTGGCATCAATCGCTCCACCGACAGCACCTACAGCTACTTCGCCGCAAATTTGGGTGGCGGAATCGGCCTTTTGGTTAACTTTTAGCTCATGAATTACGCGCGGATTCTTTTCCTGCTTCCCTTGGTCGGTGTGTTTGCGGCGCCGGCGCTCCGGGCCGCGGGCACACTCCAGAGCGCTTCAGTGACGCGGGTTTACAATAAAGTCGATTTGCTCCAGCCGGATCGTCCGGTGACGCCGGCGAAAATCGGCGATGGCATCACGGGTTCCACGGCGGTGCAGACGGGCAACCAGGCCCGGGCCGAGCTTCAATTCAACGACGAGACGATTGCCCGCCTGGGCGCGAACTCGGTCTTCAGCTTCGAGAAGGGCACGCGCGACCTGAATCTCAACGAGGGCGTGATTCTGCTCGAAGTGCCCAAGCACGCGGGCGGAGCGACGATCAATACGGCGGCGGTCACTGCGGCGGTGACGGGCACGACGGTGATGATCGAGACGCACAAGGCCGCCAAGGGCGGCAAGGGCATCGTGAAATTCATCGTGCTCGAGGGGACGATGCGATTGACCCTCAACGGAAAGCTCGGCGAATCGATCCTGCTCCACGCTGGCGAGATGGTCTCGTTTTCGCCCGGGGACCATTCGTTTCCCGCGATTCAGGTGGTCGATGTCGCGCGACTTACGAAGACCTCCGGGCTGATGAGCGCCCAATTTTCGCCGCTCAAGAACGAGCCCTTTATTTTTCAGACGGAAAAGAGCCAGAGCATTCTCAAGGCGAAGGGCAAACTCATCACGGTGAATTACGCCCTCGCCGGCAAGAAAAAGAATCCCGTCCTGCAGGTCATCAATAACAATAACCTGGCCTCGCTCCGCACCGATGCGGATGGGGCGCCCGGACCGGGGCCGAAGAAGATCACCCAGGTGCGGACGCCGCCTGTGGTCACGAACACGTCCACGCCGCCGAAGCCGCCGAAACCACCGGTGATCCATCCGCCGAAGCCGCCGATCCAGCCGCCACCACCGAAGAAGCCCGTCCCGCCGCCGCCGCCACCCGTTCCTCCCGCGCCCTCGCGCGACTAGCCGCAGCGGCACCTCATTCCCGTGCGCCTGCTGCTCGTTGACGGTCATTACTATCTCTACCGCTCGTTCTTCGCGATCCGCGGATTGACGAACTCGCGCGGCGAGCCGACGAACGCCATTTTCGGCTTCACGAAGGCGCTGCGTCGCATGCTCGCCGACGTGCGCCCGGACCGCGCCGCCGTCATCTGGGATTCCGGCGTGCCCGCCCGCCGATCCACGCTCCAGCCCGCCTACAAGCAGCAGCGACCGTCGATGCCGGACGAGATGCGCGTGCAGGAAGCGGCCATGCAGGCGCTCGTGCCCCTGCTTGGCGTGGCCAGTCTCTCGCTGCCGGACACCGAGGCCGACGACCTCATCGCCTCCTACGCCGTGCAATTTCCCGGGGAGACGGTGATCGCGACGAACGACAAGGACATCCTTCAGATGGTCAACGACCGGGTGTGCATCTATTCGACGAACAAGGTCGATCTCGTGGAGAAGCAAACCTTCGCCCTGCTCTGCGAAGACGAGGTGCGTGCAAAATGGGGCGTCGAACCCGCGCAGATCGCCGACGTGCTCGCGCTCACCGGCGATGCGTCGGACAATATTCCCGGTGTGGACGGCGTGGGCCAGAAGACCGCCGCCGCGCTCGTGCGACAGTTCGGCAGCATCGAAGCCTTGCTGGCGCGCACCGGCGAAATCGCGAGCACGCGCACCCGCGAAAAGATCGAGGCCCAGCGCCAGCAGGTGATCGACAATCGCAACATGGTCGCGCTCGATCTCGATCTGCCGCTGCCCATCGCGCCGGAGGATCTCGTGATCGCGCCGCGTTATCCCGAGCTCATCGAAGCGATCCGTAATTGCGAATTCCGCACGCTGCTCGCCGAGATCGAGCGCGAGGCCGGCGTCGCCGCCGCGCCCGCGCCCGCCGCCGCGAAGGACGTGCAGGCGGAGTTGTTTTAGCTCGGTAGAGTATCTCTCGAAAGAGATTCCCCAAAAACTGGAGGGCAACGCGCCGTCGTTGCCCACTTTTTCTGAAATATTTGGGAGCCGACGGAGCGGCTCCCTCCATGACTGGAACGAATTTACGAAAATCGCTATAAACAAATGTCGCGTCCGCGAAGCCCGTAGTGCTGTGCGAGGCGCGTTTCGCACGGCAAAACGGATTTCTTAAGCGGAGTTGTTTTAGCGCGCGCTGCTACCGCGTCGAGAAGCGGTAGGCCGTCTTCGAGGTGAACGTCTCGCCCGGCCGCAGCACCGTGCTCGGGAAATGTGGCTGGTTCGGACTGTCGGGAAAATGCTGCGTCTCCAGGCAAAGGCCGCCGCGATACGGATAGACCGCGCCGCCCTTGCCGGGCTCGTCCCGCAGGAAATTGCCCGAGTAAAATTGGACGCCGGGCTCCGTCGTGAAGACCTCCATCACGCGGCCGTGGATCGGCTCATAGACTTCCGCGACGAGGCGGTAGTCCTCGCCATCGAGCACGTAGTTGTGATCGTAGCCACCGGCCGAGACGAGCGCGGGGAAGGCTTCGTTGATGCGGGCGCCGATGGGCGTCGCGTGGCGAAAATCCATCGG
>JGI24033J26618_1000106_pt1 | contig 11589 bp, 12 predicted proteins | sample KBSMisM7withPhiX_FD_26618 | JGI IMG/M metagenome (IMG submission 26618)
GTCAGGAGTCCTTCGTCCAGTCTTTGCTAACCACCGGATCAAGCCGCTCCAGGGGGAAATTAACGGCTCGCGACGAAAGCCGGAAACCATTTCGACATTTCCAAAGGGGACTCAAAGGTAGAGGCGTCGCGCTGCGACGCCTGGGCATCGCAGCGCGATGCCCCTACCTCACGGCTTCTTCGGCAGAGTATCAAGATAGGCTTGATACTCCCTTTGCTGCCGTTCCCAGGTCTCGAGGATTTTATCGAACCGCTTCGCCTGGGCCTCCTGGAGTTCCAGCAGGGCCTGGCTCCGCTTCATCAAATCCGAGGCCTTCTTCGAGATGTCGCCCTGCTTCTTGGTGGCCTGCCCGATCAACGAGGTCGCCAGAGCCTCGATCCCGGTCGCCCCCTGCGCCGGAGTCGGCTTGGGCTCGGGATCCGCATAAGTGACATTCAAAGAAAACAGCAGGATACTAGTGACAACGAGGTAGATGGAATGCTTCATAAAACTACAAGGGCCAACGCCAAATTTAGCTACCCGATCAGGCGTCCAACTCAGATGGCGTATGATGAATAGCTGTTCAGTGCAGCGTCTTGTTCAGCAAAAAGGTAAATTTCTGAAGGAGTTTTGGAATCCTAATTTCCCATCAACCATTTGGTGGCTGCTTCTTCGGTGGAAAATACATGTGCGATGTAAAAGCAACTGCCCATCGTTCTATTCGACTGATACAAAAAGCCAAGGGCAGTATTAAGTGGATTATCCGTGACAACTGCCAGAAAACAATTTTTAATATGGGTGTTATTTAGTTGATTTTGGACGTAATCAAAATGCTCCTTCACTTCGGCGGGGGTGAAACTAAAAGAGACTTTTCTATAAATCCGTAAAACGCGTATTGTCTCGGGAAGATTGGGGATGTCGATGATCTGATGCATCTGCTCTTTGGCAATTTGGGCATCATATGCGTCGCTTGTGATAGCGGTCACAATATTGCTGCCCTCATCATAAGATATTTGGAACATAAAATTTATCAGTAAATTCGCTGTAAATTCAGAGAAAATGGACTGGGGGCTTCGTGGCACGAAGTATTTAATATTCCGAACGCCAAGCTCAGCTGCCCCGATACGGTGGACAACTCAGATGGCAGGTGAATGCGGGATGAGCGTTCGTATGAAAAGCTAACCCCTAGCTTCTAGGGGTTAGCTGCAGCGCCTTATTGGGCCCTGTGGTGTTTCACACATCTAACATGCCGAATGAAAACCTTCCCGTCTCTAATGGTTGTTAGCGTGCCATTAATTCGATTTCCATTGAATTTGAAACTAGCTTTAACAATGTATTCCTCCTTCGGAGAAGTTGTCGTGGTCATGGCAAATCTATAGTTAAACGATTTGAGGTGAATTGCTACGTGGCCGCTACCCTCGGCAGAGGTCAGAACTCCAGAGGAAATATTCTGTGAATTCGCAGTTGGAACGGAATTAATATCTTCCACCGAGAAGGATCCGTGTCCGCCCGGCGAGTAGAGAATATACCGAAATCCATCTAAGTAGATGTAAAATCGAAACAATAGATTGTAATTGCTACTATTCGGCTCAGTTGAATAACCGAAGTAACGTCCCGTCATTTGCTGGCTAAAATTTGTGGCCCCATTTGAAAATGAAACGACAGTCAGAAAGATTATAGAGGCAACAATGGCTTTAGATATAGTTTTCATAAAATTGTATTAATGGCCCAACAGTATCTTAGACAGATGTCAGAATATCTAATAGCCTTTTTATTGTTGATATTCGATACCTATCTCATGTTGTTGACGAGATAGGCGGGGCGGTCGCGGTGGGGTGGCTCCGCCGTCGATATTCGTCCCGACGCTATGCCAATCCGGTTGGAAACTGGAGGCACGACGACTTCTCACGTCGTCGCCTACGGGTTCGGCGATGATTCCCCGGCGAGGGCGGCGAATTGGTCGCCGCCGCGACCTCTGCAATAGCGTTCCCCCATCACGACTATCGCGCCACGGCGCCATGGGCAGCCCTGCGTTATTTGCCGCCGGCGGCGGCGGCAAATTCCTCGGGGAATTTCGCGAGGAAGCTTTGCGTCGGCCACGAGCAGGCTTCGCCGAAGGCGCAGACCGTGCGGCCGGCGATGTTGTCGGCGACGTTTTGCAGGGTGGCGGGGTCGTTGGCCGTGCCGTGGCCCGCGAGCATACGGGTGGTCATCTTCGACATCCACAGGCTGCCCTCGCGGCACGGGGTGCATTGGCCGCAGCTCTCGTGGGCGTAGAATTGGTTCAGGTTGTTGAGCGCCCAGACCATGTCGCGGCTGTCGTCCATCACGATCACGCCGCCGGAGCCGACCATCGTGCCGACGGCGGCGAGGCTGCCGGCGTCCATCACGACGTCGAGCATGGGGACTTCCTTGTCCACCATCGCGCCGTCCGCGCCCTTGACCTTGATTTTATAGACTTCGTCGGCGCGCATGACTTTCGCCGAGCTACCGCCGGGGATGACGGCGCGCAGTTTGCGGCCGGGTTTCAAGCCGCCGCAGATGTCGTTGATCAGCTCGCCGAGCGTGACCGCGCCGGCGGGGAGTTCGTAGTAGCCGGGGCGCATGACGTCGCCGCTGACGCACATCGTGCGGGTGCCGCCGTCGCCGGGCGTGCCCATCTTGGCGTATTCCTCGGGGCCCATCCGCAGGATGTGGACGACGTGGCAGAGCGTCTCGACGTTGTTGACGATGGTCGGCGACATGTAGAGGCCGAGGACCGCCGGGAAATACGGAGGTTTGATGCGCGGATAGGGGCGCTTGCCCTCGAGGGACTCGATGAGGCTGGTCTCCTCACCGCAGATGTAGGCGGCCGCGCCCTGGTGGACGTAGATGTCGCAGTCGAAGCCGCTGCCGAGGATGTTTTTGCCGACGAGGCCCTTCGCTTTTGCCTCCTTGATGGCGTTCCAGACGATCTTCGCCGCGTGCGGGAATTCGCAGCGGATGTAGATGTAGGCGAGGTTGACGTTGAGGGCCCAGGCGGCGATGAGGATGCCCTCGATGAGCTGGTGGGGATCGTGGTGGAGGATGTAGCGGTCCTTGAACGTGCCGGGCTCGGATTCGTCGCCGTTGACGGTGATGTAGTGCGGCTTGCCGTCGTCGCGCTTGATGAAGCCCCACTTCACGCCGCAGGGGAAGCCGGCGCCGCCGCGTCCGCGCAGGTTCGCGGCCTTCACGGCATCGACGATTTCCTGCGGCTGCATGCCGAGCGCTTTTTTGAGCTGCTCGTAGCCGCCGTGGGCCACGTAGGTCTCGAGGTCGTTCGACCAGCCGGGGCGGCTGATGTTCTCGAAAATGATGCGGCGTTCGCGCGGGTGCGGCTGCGGGATGAGGGAGACCATGGCGGCTTAGCTGGCGGCGTATTCCTTGACGATGTCGGCCACGTCGTCGGGCGTGATGTTCTCGTGCAATTCGTCGTTGATGAGCGCGACGGGGGCGGAGCCGCAGCTGGCCAGGCATTCCACGAACTCGACGCTGAACTGGCCGTCGGGACTGGTGGGCGGCGCGGCGCCGAAGCCGTGGGAATGGTGATGCGCGTCCACACCGGTCGCCGCGCAGAATTTCTCGCGGAGCTCGTAGGAACCGGCCATCGCGCAGGAAAGCGTGCGGCAGACGCGAATGATCGTTCGGCCGGCGGCCTCGCGGCGGAACCATGGATAGAAGGTGACCAGCTCGTAAATGTTGACCGGCGTGAGCTCGAGCTTCGCGGCGATCCACTCGATGCCGGAGTCGTCAATGAACCCGAAATGGTTCTGCCAGAGATGCAGCAGGGGCAGCGAGGCGCTGCGCTTCGAGACCGGATAGTGGGTGATGCTTTCCTCGATTTCCGCCAACAAGTCGGCGGGAATTTTGTCGGCTTGTCGGGAGGTCGCTTCGCTCGTCATCGTCCGTTCAAGAGATACGCCAGAAATTCGCGCGGGCGTCGATGTTCATTTTGGAATCCATCCGGGGAGAAAGGTGCGGGTCGCGCGCCTACCGATCGCACTCGCCCATCACGAAGTCGATGCTGCCGAGGATGCTCACGACGTCGCTGACGAAATGGCCGGGCATGAGCTTCGAGCAAATGCTGAGATTCACGAACGACGGGGCGCGAATCTTGAGGCGATACGGGACGCCACCGCCGAGGCTGTAGATGTAGAAGCCGAGTTCGCCCTTGGGGTTCTCCGCGCCGAAATAAACCTCGCCTGCGGGAGCCTCGACGCCCTCGGTCGCCACGATGAAGTGGTGGATGAGCTCCTCCATCTTCGTGAGCACGGCCTCCTTCTCCGGCAGCGTGCTCTTGGGGTCGTGAATGTTGATCGCTCCGCCGGGAATCTTGTCGATGACTTGATCGAGAATGTTGCAGCTCTGGCGCATTTCCTCCATGCGGACGAGGTAGCGATCGAAGCAATCGCCGACCGTGCCGATGGGAATCTCGAAGTCGTATTTGTCGTAGTCGAGATAGGGGTGCTTGCGGCGCAGGTCGTGCTCGATGCCGCTGCCGCGCAGGTTCGGACCCGAGATGCCGTAGGCGATGGCGTCCTCCTTCGAGATCACGCCGATGTCCTTCGTGCGATCGATGAAGATGCGGTTGCGCGTGAGCATCGCGTTCAGGTCCGCGTGGACCTTGCGGAAGCTCGTGGTGAAGTCCTTGAGCGCCGCGAGAAACGTCGGCGGAAGATCGCGCGTCTGCCCGCCCACGCGGGTGTAGCTCGTCGTGAAGCGCGCGCCGGTGAGCAGTTCGATGAGATTGTAGATTTTCTCGCGCTCCGTGAACGTCCACAGGAAAACCGTGACCGCGCCCACGTCCATCGCGAAGGCGCCGAGGCCCAGCAGGTGCGCCGAGATGCGCGCGAGTTCGCAGCAGATCACTCGGATCGCCTTGCCGCGCGGCGGCAGCTCCCAGCCCATCAATTTTTCGACGGCGAGCGCGTAGGCGACGTTATTCGCCAGCGGGGCGAGGTAATCGAGCCGGTCCGTGTAAGGCACGAACTGGTTGTATTGCATGTTTTCCGCGATCTTTTCGTCGCCGCGGTGCAGGTAGCCGATGTCGGCCTCGGCCTTCGTGATCAACTCGCCGTCGAGCTCGAGAATGATGCGCAGCACGCCGTGCGTGGACGGGTGCGACGGGCCCATGTTCAGCGTGAGCGTCTCGCCGAGCAGTTCGCCGCTTTCCTGCGCCGAGTGGAGACCGTGAAGGCTGCGCGCCAGCGTGTCGGGTTGCTCGATGGTCGTGGGCATGCGTCTGGGTCGGGTTAAACGATGATTTCGATTTCAGCTTTGATCCCGGTCAGCTTTGTGAAAAATTTCACATAGTCCGTGAATCAAACGTCACCATCTCCAGCCGGCCCCCAAAATGCAAGCGAACCCGTAATCGTCATCATCGGAGGGGGATTCGGCGGCCTGTGCGCCGCCATCGCCCTGCGCAACGCCCGTGCGCGGGTGCTGCTCCTCGATCGCACGAATCACCACCTCTTCCAGCCGCTGCTCTATCAAGTCGCGACCTCGGAACTCTCCCCGGCCGACATCGCGAAGCCGATCCGCTCGATCCTGCGCTCGCAGAAGAACACGACCGTCTCGATGTCGCTCGTGAAGGAAATCCGGCCCGAGACTCGTGAAGTCATCACCACCGGCCGCTGCATCAAATACGACTACCTCATCGTCGCCGCCGGCGCGCGGCACTCCTATTTCGGCAAGAACGAGTGGGAGCAATTCGCGCCCGGCCTCAAGAGCCTGCACGATGCCATCGCCATCAAGCACCGCGTGCTCACCGCCTTCGAGCAGGCCGAGAAATACGAGGACGAGGAACGCCGCAAAAGCGCGATGACATTTGTCGTCGTCGGCGCCGGCCCGACCGGCGTCGAAATGGCCGGCGCCATCGCCGAACTCGCCCACACCACGCTCAAGCGCGATTTCCGCCGCATCGATCCCACCAAGACCCGCGTGCTCCTCGTCGAGGCCGGCCCGCGCGTGCTTCCGCCCTTCGCCGAGAACCTCTCGAAAAGCGCGAAGGAACAACTCGAGGGCCTCAACGTCGAAGTGCTCGTCAACACTCCGGTCACCGGCATGGGTCACCGCTGGGTCGAGCTCAACGGCGAGCGCCTTGCCACGCATACCGTTGTCTGGGCCGCCGGCAACACCGCTTCGCCCCTCACCCGCCAGCTCGGTTGCGAGGTGGACCGCCCTGGCCGCGCCATCGTGAATCAGGACCTCACCGTCCCCGGCCACCCCGAGATCTACGCGATCGGCGACATGGCCTTCGTGAAGGACAAGAAAGGCAAGCCCGTGCCCGGCGTCGCCCCCGCCGCCATGCAGATGGGCAAACACGCCGCGAAGAACATCCTGCGCCAGATGAAGGGCAAGGAACCCGAGCCGTTCTGGTATCTCGACAAGGGCAGCCTCGCCACCATCGGTCGCCACGCCGGCGTGGCCGACATCAAGGGCCTGCGCTTCAGCGGCACGCCCGCCTGGCTCACCTGGGCGTTCATCCACCTCTTTTTCCTCATCGGCTTCCGCAATCGCACACTCGTCTTCCTCCAATGGGCCTGGGCGTTCGTGACCTTCACCCGCGGCGCCCGCGTCATCACCGAGCAGATCGAGGAGCCTCCAAAAATCGACTGACGCCATCCAGCGTCCAAGCGAGAGACGGTTTCCCGAAAGGAAATCGATCCCTTGCTTGGACAAAGGTTGCACGCGGGAACTTTCCCGCCTCGGCATTTATTTAAGAGCGCAGATACCGCGGAGAATTTCGCGCAATCTGCGCCCTCTCCGGTCCTCCCACATTTTCATCCGTTCTGTCCGTGCGATCCGTGGTTTCCACTTCGTCCTATCCCCGCAAACCGCTGTCTTGCCAGCAGGCGCGGATTTATGGGACGAACACAGACATGCTTTCCGAGTTCACCGTCCTGCCGGAAGCGCTGGAGGCCTTCGGTGCACAAGTCGCCATCGTCCTCGGCTCCGGCCTGAACTCCTTCGCCGACGCCCTCGAGATCGAGGCAACGATTCCCTACGACGCCATCCCCGGCCTGCCCGCGTCCAAGGTCCCCGGCCACACCGGCGCCTTCGCTCTCGCCCGCGTCGGGGGACACCCGCTCCTGCTCTGCCGCGGTCGCGTCCATCTCTACGAGGGCTGGAGCGCGCACGAAGTCACCACCGGCGTGCGCCTGCTCCACCGCCTCGGCGTGCATCGGCTGATCCTGACGAACGCCGCCGGCACGCTCCACCCCGGCTTCCCGCCCGGTCAGTGGATGATGCTCAACGATCACCTCAATCTCACCGGCGCGTCGCCGCTCTCCGGCGGACCGAACTTCATCGACCTCACCGAGGCCTACAGTCCGCGCCTCCGCGAAATTTTTCGCCACGCCGCCGCGGAGGCCGGCCTCCCGCTGCACGAAGGCGTCTATGCCAGTCTGCCCGGCCCGCAATACGAGACGCCCGCCGAGATCCGCATGCTCCGCACACTCGGCGCCGACGCCGTGGGCATGTCCACCGTGCTGGAAACGATCCAGGCCCGCGCCCTTGGCGTGGAGGTCGCGGCATTCTCGTGCCTGACGAACTGGGCCGCCGGCATCACGGGCGAATCCCTCAGCCACGAGGAGGTCACCGACACCGGCCGCGGTGCGGCGGGCGCCCTGATCGAGATTCTCCACCGCGCCCTGCCGCGGATCGTGGGTTGAGCCCGGCGCGTCTCGCGCGCTTCCTCTCAACTCTCAACTATCAACTCCCCCATCAGCCTGCTAAGGTCGTCGGTCTTTCTCAATGGACGAACCGCAGGAACCGAAGGACGACGAGCTGGTCGCCCGCACGAAGGACGGCGACGCCTCGGCGTTCGACGATCTCGTGCGCCGCTACAGCCCGCGCGTCTATGGCCTCGTCTATAACATGACCTCGAACCACGAGGAGACGAACGACCTGCTCCAGGATATTTTTCTAAAGGCCTTCCGCTCAATCAAGGGCTTCCGCGGCGACTCCAGTTTCTACACCTGGATCCACACCATCGCCGCGAACATGACGATCAACTTCCTCAAGAAGCGCAATCGCCGGCGCGGACCCAGCCTCGACGACATCGATGCCCGCATCGAGAACGACCCCGATTACATCGAGGCCACGGCCAAGACCGATCCCCGCCGCGAGGCGACGCTGTCGGAACTTCAAAAAAAATTGAACGAGGCCATGCAGAAGCTGTCTCATGACCATAGAGCCGTGGTCACCATGTTCGACATCCAAGGAATGCCCCACGCCGAGATCGCCAAGATCCTCGGAACTTCCGAGGGCACCGTTCGCTCGCGGCTCTTCTACGCGCATCGCCAGTTGCAAAATTATCTCGAAGAGTTTAGAGCACCCTGAACATCAGCCATGAGTGAAGAATTGAGCGATATCCAAAAGTTGATCCGGCTGAAGCGTTACGAGCAGCCGCCCGAGGATTACTTCGACGACTTCCTCCTCGAGTTCCAGCGCCGTCAGCGCGCGGAGATGCTCCAACGCCCGCTCTGGCAGATCGCCTGGGAACGCGCGAACCTCTGGCTCGAAGGCTTTCGCGTGCCCGCCCTCGCCTACGCCAGCATTCTCGTGGCTGCAGTCGGCGTCACCGGCGTGATCATGAACTCCCAGACGCAAGGCCCGGCCGCCGCCATCGCCTCGATCTCCGCTCCAAACATCGCGCCCGCCGCCCCGACGGTGCCGGTCGCCAATGTCTCATCCTCTGCCAAGCTCCCTCCCAGCTACATTCTCGAAAAACGGCCCGTCAGCTCTAATGCGCCGTTCAGCTTCTAGCGCCCGCGCCCCCCGGCGCGCCTTCCGTCTGCCCGCCGCCGGCCTGGCGATCGTGCTCGGCGCCGCCTCCGCCTTTGCCGAGGACACCGATCTCGGCGAGACCATCGCCGGGCGCATGAAGGAACTCTTCACCTTCAACCGCAGCGCCGTCGTCAAAATCCAGTCGTCCGACCAGCACGGCCAGATCGAGGGCACCGGTTTCTATGCCGACCCCTCCGGCACCATCTACACGATCACCGACGTGCTCGGCGACGGCAGGAACATCACCGTTTGCCAGGGCATGCGCAAAATGCCCGCCCGTCTGCTCGTCACCGATCCCCGCACCGGCGCGGCGCTGATCAAGGTCGATGCCTCCACGCCATTCATCCCGATCGGCGATTCCTCCAAACTCGAGGTTTCCGCGCCGCTCGTCGCGATCGGCTACCCGATGGATCACCCCGTCAGCGCAAATTTCGGGCTCATCGCGAGCTTCGATAAGGAATACCTCAACCTCTTCTTCCGCACGACCCACGTCCGCGTGAACATGGCCGTGCAACCCGGCCTCGGCGGCGCCCCCGTGCTCAACTTCAAGGGTGAGGCCGTCGGCATGGTCGTCGCCGGCGTGGACGGCAACGCCGGTTGCTACGTCCTGCCGATCAACGCCGCCGAAAAAATGCGCACCGACTACGCGAACTTCGGCGAACTCAAGCCCGGGTGGGTGGGCGTCTCCGTGGAGCCCGTGCATACCGGCGCCGAAAATCTGCCGTCGCAGGCCCGCGTCGCCAATCTCCAGCCCTACTCGCCGGCCACCCGCGCCGGCATCCGCGAGGGCGACCTTCTCCTCCGCGTCGGCGACATCGCCGTGCATGCGCCCGAGGATGTGTTCGACGCCTCGTTCTACCTCACCGCCGGGGCCGACACCACGGTCACCGTCCTACGCGATGGCGTGGAAAAAAAATTCACCGTTCGCGCCGCCGAGAACCCTTATAACGCCCCTGCGCCGGACCTGACATCCCTCACGCTCGAGACATCCGTCGCGCCCCATCCGACGGCGCACTGACGAGCGTCACTTCGCGCCGGCCAGCGCGAGCAACTCGCGATACGCACCCTTGTCGAGCGGCATCACGCTCAGCCGCGACTGGCGCACGAGCGCAATCTCCTGCAGCGATGGTTGCGCCTTGATCGTCGCCAGCTCCAGCGGGCGTTTCAATTTCCGCACCGGCGCGAGATCGACGCACACCCATTCGCCCTCCGTCGCCGTCGGATCGGGATAAGCCTCCCGCCGCACCTTCGCGACGCCCACCACGGCCTTCTCGCCGCCGCTGTGGTAATACAGCACCTCGTCGCCCACGGTCATCGCCCGCAGATTGATGCGCGCTTGAAAATTCCGCACTCCGGTCCACGCCGTGCCGCCCTCGCGCACGAAATCGTCCCACGAATAAACCTCGGGCTCGGACTTCACGAGCCAGTAACGCTTGTCACTCATCGCCGCAGCATGGCATCCCGCGACCCGCGAGAAAATCCTCCAGATTGCGGGCCGCCTCCTCCAGCATCGCGGCGGTCGTCTCCATCGTGTTGAACGCAATGTGCGGCGTGAAAACGACCTCCGGCCGCGCCAGCAAGGCATTGCTGAAATACAATTGCTCGATTTGCTGCCGCCGTTCTTTGGGACCATTCCCGCCCCCGCCGCCGGCCGCATCATGCACCCGTTGCGAAATCTCGCTCGCGAGCACGTCCTTGGCCTCGGCTCGCAACACCCGCTCGTCCTCGAGCACGTCGAGGCCCACACCACCGACCCGCCCCGACTCCAGCGCTGCAATGAGGGCCGGCGTGTCGATGAGCGCCCCGCGCGCCGTGTTGATGATCACGACGCCCTCCTGGCATTTTGCCAGCGCCGCCGCATCGAGCAGATGCCGCGTCTCGGGCGTGAGCGCAGCGTGCAGGCTGAGAATCTCCGCCGCCGCGAGCACCTCGTCCAGCGGACGGTAATCAATCCCTCGCGCAACATCCGGCTTCGGATCATACGCCACAATCTTCATGCCGAACGCGACCGCAATTTCCGCCACGCGCGCGCCGATCCGACCCACGCCGATCAAGCCCAGCGTCCGGCCGCGCAACTCGAAACCACACAACTCGCCGTGCGAAAAATCCCCATGCGCGCGCAGTTCCGTCGCGGCCCGCATTCGCCGCGCCACCGCCAGCAGCAGCGCAAACGTGTGCTCGGCCACGCTGTTGCCATCCGCACCACGCACGCATGCCACCCGCACGTCCCGGCGGCGGCAGGCCTCGAGATCGATGTGGTCCCGGCTCGTCGAGCGCGTCGCCACCAGCCGCAAATGCGGATGTCGCTCGAGAAAGTCCTCGTCGATCACATCCGAAATAAAAATCGAGAGCACCTCCGCGTCCGCGGGCACGTCCTCGAGGGCGCGCACGAAAGCCGGCTCCCACCGCGCCAGCCGCTTGGCGAAAAACTCCTGATCCTCCGGCTCCATCGATACGGCACAGACTTTCATTCCTTTCCAAATCGAGCTTGGAATAATCCCCGGCAAGCTGAAACTCTCACGGCTTCGATGGCCTTCCCGCCCCAACACGCGCTTGACCGGCTGATCGAGGCGCAGGCCTCNGGCCGCCTCGCCCATGCCTACCTGCTCTGCGGCCCCCGCGGCAGCGGCAAGCACGACGTCATCGAGCGCCTCGCCGCCCGCATTCTCGGCGCGGACGACGTCCGCAAACATCCCGACTTTCATCACGCGGAGCCGGAGTCGAAATCCCGCCGCATCCTCATCGAGCAAATCCGCCGGCTCGAGCACGCGCTGCGCTCGAAGCCCGCCATTGGTCCCC
>JGI24033J26618_1000107_pt1 | contig 11520 bp, 9 predicted proteins | sample KBSMisM7withPhiX_FD_26618 | JGI IMG/M metagenome (IMG submission 26618)
AAGGCCGAGTTCCGCCAGCTTGCCGTCAATGCGGCGCAGGCGCTCCCGCCGCGACAGGTGCGGCGAGCGGATGGCGGCCGCGAAATCGAGATTTTCCTCGATGGTAAGGTGCTCGTCGAAGGCGTCGTATTGCGGCACGTAGGTGACGTAGCGGCGCAGCGAATCATAGTTCGCGTAGAGCGAGCGACCGTTGAGAAGCACCTCGCCGTGAACGGGCGGAAATTGCCCGGAGAGCATGCGCATGAGCGTGCTCTTGCCGCAGCCGCTGGCGCCCATCACGCACACCATTTCGCCGCGTTGCACCGAGAAGGACAGGCCGTCGAGCGCGACATCGTTGTTGCGGAAACGGCAGGTCACGTCGCGCACTTCCATGCTGCGAATGATGTTCCGCTCCTCCTCGATGAGGCGCTCGGTGAAGTTGCAGCGCAGCACCTGGCCGGCATCGACGCGGATCGTGTCGCCATCCGCAAGTGTGGCGAAATTGCGCACGGGATTGCCGCGCACGAGGATCGGACGATCCGCCTGCAACACCTCGACGCGGCCGACCTTGCGGTCGTAATCGCAGTAGATTTTCAGCAGCACGTCGCCGCCCGTGCCCGGCGAAAGCAGGATGTCGCCCTCGTTGAGCAGACCGGGATTGTTCGAGACAAGGTATTCGGATTTCGAGGCCTTGAGCTGGAAACGCCCGCCGTAGGAGCGCGCGCGGCGACGGAGGTCGTCGATGTCGAGTTCGCTGTCGTCGTGGAAGATGATGCGGTCCTCGAGCGAAGCCTCGACCACCGCGCCGCTGGACAGCCGCACGCCATTGAGCACGGCATCGACGTTGCGCAGCGCCTTCACCCGCACTTTCAAGCCGAACGTCACCTCGAGGCAGCTGTCGCGCGTCTTGTTTTTTTCGAGGCGCACCTCGTCATCGTCGTTCACGGCGACGTAGAGTTGCGGCAGCGAGACGTTTTTCTTCGCGTTGAAATAGAAGACGAGGTCCTGGTAGGCGATCACCTGCTCGTCGATGATGATGCGCTGGCCGGGATAGAGGCGGCAGAAGTCGTTCGGCTTCAGAAGACGACCCTGCACGATCATCTTCCGCTGGCTCATATTTTTCAGAATGATGAGCTCATGATAACGGTAGGCGAGCAGGCGCTCGTCGGCGCCGAATTCCTTGAGCGTCACGTCGGACCGTCCCGGCGCGCCGAAGCTCACCGCCTCGAGCGGCGACGCACCCTGCTGGTAAATCTGCGTGTCGCCCTGCTCGTTCGCGTTGAGCTGATAGACGATGTCGATCGCCTGCGCGGCCATGCCGAGCTGCGCCATGAACGAGTAGTAGGCGATCACCTGCTCCTGCTTCAGGCCGGCCTTCGAGATGAGATCGTAGAGCTGGACGCCGAGGAGAATCTTGCGGTCGTCGCTGAGCTGGTTCGCGAGCTTTTGCGCGATGGCGTTGAGGTCCTGCTGCTCGTGGAGGGCGTCGCGGAAGAGCTTGCGCAACTCGGAATAAACCGCGTCGGGATAGTCGTAGCGCAGGAAGCCCAGGCTGGAGTCGATTTCCTCCTCGAGGACTTCGCTCTCCGAGCGCGCGAAGGCCGCCAGCACCTTGATGAGCGTGGGCAGCAGATTCGGCCCCTCGGAAACCGTGCGCGGCTTTCGCATGAGCCGGCGAAACAGGTGGCGGGTGCCCGCGCGGGTGCGGGCGGCCAGACGGAAAACGCCCTCGAGCCGGCTGTGCAGCGGTTTGGGGGGTTCCTTGACGGTGACTTCCACGGGGACGACGGTAGCACGAAGAGAAAACGCGTCGCAAAGGGAGTTTGCAAGTGGAGGATTGCGCGGAAACGAAATCAGCGGAATACTGCCGGGCTTTTTATGACCACCAGCCTCACCGATCCCACGACCAGCGACGCGCTTCCAGGCGGCGTTGATCGCGTGGAGAATCTGCGCGTCCGCGGGCTCACGCGCCTCATCACGCCCACGCAAATCAAGGAACAGCTCCCCGCGTCCGACGCCTCCCTGCGCACCGTCCTCGACGGCCGCGCCGCCGCCCGCCGCATCCTGCAGCGCGAGGATCCCCGCCTGCTCGTCGTGGTCGGCCCCTGCTCGATTCACGATCCCGTGGCCGCGCTCGATTACGCCGCCCGCCTTGCCACCCTGCGCCGCGAACTCGCCGACCGCTACGAAATCGTGATGCGCGTTTATTTCGAGAAGCCGCGCACGACCGTCGGCTGGAAGGGCCTCATCAACGACCCTCACCTCGACGATTCCTGCGATCTCGCCCACGGCCTCGCCCTCGCCCGCAAGCTCCTGCTCGACATCACCGCGCTGGGCCTGCCCGCCGCGACCGAATTTCTCGACCCGATCATTCCGCAATACATCGCCGACCTCATCTCGTGGTCGGCCATCGGCGCGCGCACAACGGAGTCGCAAACGCACCGCGAACTCGCGAGTGGCCTCTCCATGCCGGTCGGCTTCAAGAATGGCACCGACGGCAGCGTCCAGACCGCCATCGACGCGATGAAATCTTCGCGCACGCCGCACAGCTTCCTTGGCATCGATCAGGACGGCTCGACGAGCATCGTCAAGACCACCGGGAATCCGCATTGCCACGTCGTCCTGCGCGGTGGCCGCGACGGCGCAAACTACGAGCCGCATCACGTCGCCGTCGCCACGGAAAAACTCCGCAAGGCCGGCCTGCCCGACGCGATCATGATCGACTGCAGCCACGCGAATTCCGGCAAGGATCCCGCCCGCCAGCATCTCGTCTGGGAGAGCGTGCTCGCCCAACGTGCCGCCGGCAGCGAAATCATCGGCGCCATGCTCGAGAGCAACATCCATTTCGGCGCGCAGCCGTCGGAAGGCGGCCCCGCCAGCCTGAAATACGGCGTGTCCATCACGGACGCCTGCCTCGACTGGGAAGCCACCGCCGCCCTGCTGCGCGGTTAATTCATTCCGTGCGCGTCCGCGAGATCGAGTTCGCCGCCATCGATTTCGAGAGCGCCGGCGTCGCCCGCGGCCAGACCGACGTGCCGATCCAGGTCGGCGTGGCGATCCTGCGCGACGGCGCGATTGTCGAGCCTTTCGGGAGCTACGTGCAGTCGGATCGACCCGTTGCGTGGAGCGCGCGAAAAGTCCATGGCATCGCTGACGCCGATCTCGTCGGCGCACCGACGCTCATGGCGCTCTGGCCGGAGCTTCGCGCGCGACTCGGCGGACGCTGGATCGTCTCCCACGGCGCCGGCACCGAAAAACGCTTCCTGCGCGCCTTTCCCGGGCATGGCTTCGGCCCGTGGGTGGACACGCTCACGTTGTTTCAGGCCTCCGTGCCCGAGGTCGATTCCCACTCCCTCTCCGCGCTTGCCGCCGCCTGCGGATGCGAGGAGGAATGCCTGGCCCTCCGGTCCGACTTCCGCTGGCACGATGCGCTTTGCGACGCCCTCGCCAGCCTCGTCCTTCTGCGCTGGCTGATCGCCCGATGCGCCCTCGCCGACGAACCGGCCGACGTCCTGCTCAATCCCGATCGCGCCCGCTATTTCGCACTTCGGTCCAACCGTCCTCGGTAACGATCGCGTCCAGCCGGGCGTCATGCCCCTCGATCGGCACCCGTTCCACGAGCTGACAGGCAAAGCAAACTCCGATCCGCCGGGCCTGCATGCCGGACGCTTCCAAAAAGCGGTCGTAAAATCCCCCGCCGCGCCCCAGCCGGCCGCCCTGCGCATCGAAGGCGAGCCCCGGCACGAGAACCGTCGCCGCATCCTCCGGAAAAACGCGGGTCGCATCCTTGGCAAAGGGTTCGCGGGCGCCAAACTGCCCCAGGCACAGGTCGCGTTCCGGCTCCGTCACCCGGTGAAAAATCAGCCGCTCGCCTTCGATCCTCGGCAGCGCGATCTCCGCGCCCGCCCAGTCGGAAAGCCAGTCCGGCTCCAGCCGCAGCGGCGCAAAACCAAACACCATCCCCCGCACGCCGCTCAGATGCCGTCGGATCGCCCGCGCCTTTTCCGCCCGGACTTCCGTCCCCAGCGCCCGCAGCGATTCGAGCGCCCATGCGCGCAGCGTTTGCTTTTCCTGTGAGATCGTGGACACTTCCAAAACCTAGTATGGTCCAGCGCATCCTCGCCAAGGAAATCCGCAAAGCGCGACGCAAGCTCGCCGTCTCCGCGGAAAAGCGCCGTAAAAGCCGCCGCCCAGCCAATCACGCCTCGATGAAGCTCGGCCCCGGCTGGCACGAGCGCAATTTTCTCACCGAAGTCATCATCCCCACGATGTTCGCGCGGCGCAACGGCTCGAAGCTGAAGCCCGCCTTTCCCGCGATCGCCGAGGGCCAGGTCTGCATCACGTGGATCGGGCACGCCTCGTTCCTCATCCAGACTTCGCGCACGAGCATCCTCATCGATCCCATCTGGGCGAAGTGGCTGAAGGTCTTCAAACGCATCAAGCATCCCGGCCTCGAACTGCGCGACCTGCCCGAGATCGACCTCGTGCTCGTCACCCATGCGCACTTCGACCACCTCGACAAGAAGACCCTCCGCGCCGTCGCCGCCGAGCAACCCATCGTCGTGCCCGAGCACGTCGGCAATCTCGTCCACGGCCTCGGCTTCAATTGCGTCCATGAGCTCGAACGCTGGCAAAGCCTCGAACACGAGGACGTCAAGGTCACCCTCACACCCGCGCACCACTGGGGCGCCCGCATGCTGCACGACTCGCACCGCGGCTTCGGCGGCTTCCTCATCGAGTTTGCCGGTCGCTCGATCCTGCATTGCGGCGACAGCGCCTACGCGGCGGGAATTTTTCCGCAAATCGCCGACCGCGCCAACGTCGAGATCGCGCTCCTCCCCATCGGCGCCTACGACGCCCCGACCAAGCGCAACGTCCACATGAACCCCGAGGAGGCCCTCACCGCCTTCGGGGAACTCCGCGCCGACAAGCTCATCCCGATGCACTACGGCAGCTTCCGCCTCAGCTACGAGCCACCTCACGAGCCGCCCGAGCGCCTGCTCGAGCGCGCCCGCGAACTCGGCCTCCTCGAAAAAGTCCACCTCATGACCGAGGGGCAGCCGGTTTTGTTTTAGCAACGCCCCGGGGAAACGCTTTTCCCTTGGGGACGCGCTGTGGCAAAGTCCGCCGCATTCATGGTCGCCTACCTGCTCCGCCGCCTCGTCGCCCTCGGCGTCGTGCTCTTTTGCGTCGTGTCGGCGACCTTTTTCCTGATCCGGCTCTCCCCCGGCGGCCCCTTCGACGCCGAGCGCAAACTCCCGCCCGCCATCGAGAAGCAGCTCCTCGCCAAATACAAACTCGACGGCTCCCTCTGGCAGCAATACTCCGGCTACCTCGGCGACCTCGTTCGCGGCGATCTCCGCCTCTCCACGAAATACCGCAACCGCAGCGTCAACGAAATCCTCGCGCAAACGCTGCCCGTCACCCTCGTCCTCGGCGCCGCCGCCTTCCTTGTTGCCACCCTCGCCGGCGTCTGGCTCGGCACCTTCGCCGCCACGCACCACGGCCGCGCCGGCGATACCGGCGCCATGCTCGCCGCCCTTCTCGCGATCTCGCTGCCCAGCTTCGTCATCGGCCCCCTCGCGATCCTCGTCTTCGCGCTTTGGCTTGGCTGGCTTCCCGTCGGCGGCTGGGGTGGGCTCTCCCACCTCATCCTCCCCGCCCTCGTCCTCGCCGCGCCCTACGTCGCCACCATCGCCCGCCTCATGCGCGGCAGCATGCTGGAAACGCTGAACCAGGACTTCGTCCGCACCGCCCGCGCGAAGGGCCTGCGCGATAACGTCGTCCTCTACCGCCACGCCCTCCGCCTCGCCATCCTGCCCGTCATCTCCTACCTCGGCCCCCTCGCCGCGAACCTCCTCACCGGCTCCATTGTCGTCGAAACCATCTTCAACATCCCGGGCGCCGGCGGCTTCTTCGTCAATTCCATCCTCAATCGCGACGGCTTCCTCCTCGGCGGCGTCGTCATCGTCTATTGCGCCCTCCTCGTTGTGCTGAACCTCGTCGTCGATCTCGCCTACACCGTCCTCGACCGGAGAATCCAACTCGATGGATAACCGCGCGCCGCTCTCGCCGCTTCAGCGCCTCGCCCGCAAACCCGTCGCCATCGTCTGCGCCGCGATCCTCACCGCCCTCGCGCTGGCCGCCATCTTTGCGCCGCTGTTCTTCCCCATCGCCTCCGCCTCCCCCAGCCCGCTGCAATACGCCCCCCCGTCGTGGGCGCACCCTTTCGGCACGGACCTCAACGGCCGCGACCTTCTCCTCCGAGTCCTCATGGGCACCCGTGTCTCCCTCATCGTCGGCATTTGCGGCGCCGTCGTCAGCCTCGTCATCGGCACCGCCTACGGCCTCGTCTCCGGTTACGCCGGCGGCCGCACCGACTCCGCCATGATGCGGCTCGTGGACATCCTCTACTCGATCCCGCGCCTCATCTTCATCCTCGTCCTCATCAACGCGTTCAACCGCAGCCTGCAAAACTTCGCCGCCGCGCACGACTGGCAGACGCTCGTGGACTACTCCAGCATCGTCATCCTCGTCTTCAGCCTCGGCATCATCGAATGGCTCACCATGGCCCGCATCGTCCGCGGGCAGGTCCTCGCGCTGAAATCCCGCCAGTTCGTCACCGCGGCCCGCGCCCTCGGCCAGAGCCATCTCAAAATCCTTCTCCGCCACCTCCTGCCGAATCTCCTCGGCGTCATCATCATCTACCTCACGCTCACGATTCCCGCCGTCATCATCGACGAAAGCTTCCTCAGCTTCCTTGGTCTCGGCATCCAGGCCCCCCACGCCAGCCTCGGATCCCTCCTCGCCGACGGCGCCGCCGCGATCAACCCCCTCCGCAACCTCTGGTGGACGATCGTCTTCCCGAGCGCCGTGATGGCCCTCACCCTCCTCGCCCTCAACTTCCTCGGCGACGCCCTCCGCGACGCCCTCGATCCCCGGCGATAGCGGGAAAGTCCGCGAAACGACGCTGGCACCATTCCTCCCCGAATTCCCCTCTCTGATCCGGTCGATTTCTTGCCGCTCACCACTGCCCGGCGGCGAGGTCACCTACGGATTCAGCGGCTCGCGCGTGCGGTAATCATCCCGGCAGCAGCAAATCCGCGAGCTCTCCGCGCAAACCCCGCTCGTCGCCCACGCCGAATTCCTCGCCCGCCAGCACCTCCACGCTGCCGCCATCCGGCCGCACGAAATCCAGCTGCACCGGCCGGTTGCCCGCAAATTTGCGGATCGCCGCCGCCACCCGCTCGAGATCGCTCGCGGTCAGCTTCGGCGCGGAGAAACGCAACGCGACCGCCTTGCGCGAGACCCGCGGCTTGAGCGGCTGCACGGAATTCACGTAGACGCGCACGTTGTCGTCGCGCCGGTTCACCCGCGCGCTCACCGCAATCACGCTGCCGGCCTTGAGAATCTCGGCATTCTTCGTCGCCGTCTCGTCCCACGCGCTCAACTCGACGGAGCCGCCGCTGATGTCCTCGAGCACAAACGCGCAGAACGGTTTCCCCTCGCGGCTGAACTTGTTCTCCGCGCTGCGAATGATGCCCGCGAGCTTCACCGTGCCGGATTCCGTCATCTCGGGCACCTCGACGATGGGCAGATATTTCGCGCTATCGAAATGTCCCGCGTAGGCGTCGAGAGGATGTCCCGTGACGTAGAAACCGAGCAGCTCCTTCTCGTGCTCGAGCATTTCCATCTGCGTCCACGGTTCCACCTGAGGACCGGCGCCGCTCCTGCGAGCCGGCGCGGGCGCGGTGTCGAACGCATCGAACATCGAGACCTGCCCGCTCGCGCGGTCACGCTGGATGCTCGCCGCCGCGGCCAGCGACTCGTCGATCTGCGCAAACACCCGCGCGCGATTCGCGTCGAAGCTGTCGAACGTCCCGCACTTCACCAGCGATTCGACGAGCTTCTTATTCACGGCGCGGGAATCGAGCCGCGCGCAAAAATCCGCCAGCGACTCGAAGCGTCCGTTCTTCGTGCGCTCGGCGATGGCCGTCTCCATTGCACCCGCGCCGACGTTCTTGATCGCCGCCAGTCCGAACCGAATCGCCACGCCGCCGGCGTGCGCGACGGGCCGGAATTTCAGTCCGCTCTCGTTCACATCGGGCTGCAGCACGGGAATGCCGAGCCGCTTGCACTCGCCGAGCATCGTGGAGAGCTTCTCGGTGTTGTCGGAGTCCGCGCTCATCAGGCCGCACATGAACTCGACCGGAAAATGCGCCTTCAAATACGCGGTTTGATAGCTGATGAGCCCGTAGGCGGCGGAGTGCGATTTATTGAAGCCGTATTCCGCGAACTTTTCGAGGAAGCCGAAGATCGCATTCGCCGTGTCGGCGGGGATTTGGTTCACCTTCGCGCAGCCTTCAACGAAGACGATACGCTCCTTCGCCATCTTCTCCTTGTCCTTCTTGCCCATCGCGCGACGGAGCAAATCCGCCTGGCCGAGCGAGTATCCGGCGAGCACGTTCGCGGCGCGCTGCACCTGCTCCTGATAGATGATGATGCCGTAGGTCTCGGCGCAGACCTGCTCGAGCAACGGGTGCGCGTAATCGACCTTTTTGAGGCCCTTCTTGCGCTCGATGTAGTCGGGAATGAACTGCATCGGACCCGGCCGATAGAGCGCGTTCAGCGCGATGATGTCGTTGATCGACTGGAAGTCGAACTGCTTGCAGTAGGTCTTCATGCCACCGTCGATCTGGAACACGCCGCCGACTTCGCCGGAGTTCAGCAGCGCGAATGTCGCGGGATCGTCGATCGGAATCGCCCGCAGGTCGAACGCCGGCTCGCGCTCATGGATCAACCGCACCGCCTCGTGAATGACGGTGAGCGTCTTCAGCCCGAGGAAATCCATCTTGAGCATGCCTAGGTCGGTGAGCGGACCCATCGCGTATTGCGTGACGACTTCATCCTCCTTCCCGCGGCAGAGCGGGATGTATTCGTCGAGCGCGCGGTCGCCGATCACGACGCCGGCCGCGTGCGTGCCGAGGTTGCGGCTGAGGCCCTCGAGCGTGAGCGCGTAGTCCCACACTTGCTTCGTGCTGGGCTCGTTCTCGATCGCCGTCTTGAGCTCGGGATTTTTCTCCGCCGCCTTCGCGAGGTCGATGTTCAGCTCGTTTGGAATCATCTTCGCGAGCCGGTCGCCGTCGCCGTAGCTGTTGCCGAGCACGCGATTCACGTCGCGGACGACGGATTTCGCGCCGAGCGTGCCGAACGTGATAATCTGCGAAACCGCGCGCTCGCCGTATTTGCGCCGCACGTATTCGATCACCTCGCCGCGCCGATCCATGCAGAAATCCACGTCGATGTCGGGCGGGCTGATGCGCTCGGGATTCAGGAATCGCTCGAAGATGAGCCCGTATTGCAGCGGGTCGAGATCGGTGATCTCCAACACGTAGGCGATGAGCGAACCCGCCGCCGAACCGCGCCCCGGCCCCACCGGAATGTCGCGCGACTTCGCGTAGGCGATGAAGTCCCACACGATGAGAAAATAGCTCACGAAGCCGGTCTTCTCGATCACGCCGAGTTCGTATTCCAGGCGCTCGCGCACCACGGGATCGTTCTCCGCGCGCTCGCCGTAACGCTCGGCAAGGCCCTTGAAGCAAAGCTCACGGAGATAGGCGCTGCGTGTCTTTCCGGCCGGCGGCTCGTAGTCGGGATACTTCGGCTCTCCGAAGGCAAACTTCATCGTACAGCGCTCCGCGATGCGCAGCGTATTCGCGCAGGCCTCGGGCAGTTCGGCGAAGAGCGCGGCCATTTCGTCGCCGTTTTTGAAATAGAGCTCCGGCACGTAATGCATGCGCTTCTCGTCATGCACCATCGAGCCCGTGCCGATGCAGATCATCACGTCGTGCGCCTCGTGGTGCGCGCGGTCGAGGAAATGCACGTCGTTCGCCGCGACGAGCCCGAGATCGAACTCGCGCGCGATCTTGACCAGCTCGGGATTGCATTGGCGCTGCGCATCGATGCCGTGGTCGTGCAGTTCCACGAAAAAATTCTCCGCGCCGAAGATGTCGCGATACGTGGCGACGGTCTCCCGGGCCTTTTGCGGCTGACCCTGGAGCAGCCATTGGTTCACCTCGCCCTTGAGGCAGCCGGAGAGCGCGATCAGACCCGCCGAATGTTTCGCGAGCAGCTCCTTATCGACGCGCGGCTTGTAGTAAAAACCCTCGAGGTGCGCGAGGGAGACGAGCTTCACAAGGTTGCGGTAGCCCTCGTCGTTTTGCGCCAGCAACGTGAAGTGGAAGGCCGCCTCCTTGCCCGACGAGGCCTTCTTGTGATGCATCGAGCCGGGCGCGACGTAAACCTCGCAGCCGATGATGGGCTTCACCCCCTTCTTCTCCGCCGCCTGGTAGAACTCGACCGCGCCGAAGAGATTGCCGTGGTCGGTCATTGCCACGGCGGGCATGCCGTATTCCACGACGCGCTGCATCAAGTCCTTCGTCCGAATCGCCCCGTCGAGCAGCGAATATTCCGTGTGAAGGTGGAGATGAACAAAGGGCGCGTAGGACACAATCCGGGACTATAGACGCCCGGACGCGAGCGGCAAGACGACGCCCGCCGCGGCTGGATTCAAGCCGCATCGTCGCCCGGCTCGTAACGCCCGCCGTAGCCGGGTTCGTAGAGCGACAGACCGAGCAACGGCGCCATCGTGGTGAAATGCGCGTCGTGCGCATACACCCGCATTTGCCAGTCGAGCGCGAGCGTGGCGATCAGCACATCGTTCCACGGCACCGTGAGCCCCTTGTCGCGCAGCCGCCAGGCGTTGCGCTTCGCCGCGTCCCAATGCCCGTCGCGCATCTCGCGGTAGGGAATCACGTCGAACCAGAACTCCAGCTTCCGGCGTTCCTCGGCTCGCGCCCCACCGAGCACTTCGAGCTTCACCGGCCCGCACCATGCCGCCTCATATTCCTCGAGCAACCCCTCGAGCGCGACCTTCACCGCAAGGTCGCCCTTGCGGCGAGTCGCCTCGATCCAAACCGAGGAATCGACGAGCACCATGGCCGCTACCGGTCCTCCCGCTCGATTTCCTCGTTGGTGGAAGGATAGTCAAACGCGCCTTCCCGGATCAACCGGCCAAACTCCCGCGCCTTCCGCCGGTTGACGAACTCCACGACGGCCTTCGCGATGGCGGGACTCTTTTTGCTCTCGCCCGTGATCCTGGCGAGGTCCTCGAGCACGCTCTCTTCCAGATCGACGGTAATTCTCATGCCGCAAATTTCATCACACGATTCAGAAAATACAAGCAATTTGATGCTTATTTATAATGCATTTGATGCTTTTTGCAGACAAGCAGCACCTCATCCGCCTCCGCTGCGACCGTAAAACCTTTCTCGAATTGCAGTCGCATCTGAAAAAACAGCCCGAGCGGCATCAGCACATGCGAGTAATACCACATGGCGCGCTCTCGCCGATGGCGCAGACAGCGCATTCCGAAATCCACGAGGCGCGACGAACGCGGCTGCATGCCATAGACCGCGCTGGACTCCACCACGAAGCCATGCGCGGCGAGCCGTTCCCGCAAAACCGCCGGCTCGTAGCGCC